>ULUJ01036016.1_pt1 | contig 83606 bp, 79 predicted proteins | sample 1958381 | NCBI WGS metagenome assembly ULUJ01 (sample SAMEA4835757, study PRJEB28245) | human gut metagenome | biome: gut microbiome; material: fecal sample | place: Denmark | collected 2008 | reverse complement strand
CGCTTCCGCGAGATTGTCATGGGACTGGACTACGATGTGACCGGCACAATTACGGAATGCGAACAGGATGAAAACCACTTCCGCATAGTCTTCCAAAGCGACAAGAAGACAGCTTTTATTACTTTTGAAGGAAAGCGAACAGAGACCGGGTGCCATTTCTCTCATACAGAGGCTTTCGGCATGACCACGCCGGTAATCGGCGCGATTATGAATTTTCTGATCTTCAAAGTGTTTTTCAGGAAAAAGGCAAACTGGCAGCTTATCCGGGATGATATGATTCTGGACAACAAATATTTAAGCGATATTCTGACCGAAGGAAAATACCCGGAGAGAATCCCGCTGGACAAGCTGTTGACTGACGTAAAGTAACCCCTTAATCGACTGCATAAAAGTCGAAGGAAAACACGATATCGACAATTCAAATGCGGAATCGATATTCACGAAACATTTAAGCGAAGACCACTATCCAATAAAACGGGTAGTGGTCTTTTTTTATTTGCATGGGGTAGCAAAAAAAGTACTTATAGTCCGACACACTCCCGAAAAGTGCCTTAAAAACGAGATTTTGCCCGAGTAACACAAAAAAACTGACTACATTTTTGTGGTCGGTTTTTTTTATACTGCACCGGTATGGTTCGAACAGACGACACGCCGCAGCATTTTTGTGCAACAAAAAGCGCACGAAGGGGTTGCCGCGTATAAAAACAGCACAGTGCGCTGTTTTAGCGATAGCAACGGGCACTTGCCCCGCGGGTTCGAATTAGACACAGGGAGCCATATTGGACAGACAAAAAAGCTGTTTTTTTAAAAAAGCGATTAATTATGCAATATTCGCTTTTTTGTTGCCATTTTATGAATAATATGCAATTTTAACAAAAAAATATGCAGAGAAAAAGTGGTCAAAAGATAGCAAATTTACAGCTGTATTTTCTCTGGTTTTGGTACTAATAGGTTTTGAACCTGCGACTGCGACATTACAAAACTCAACCGATTTGCAAAATAGAATATACATCTATGACCATTTTTTGAATGAGTATTTTAGAAATTGTGTGGTGGAGAAAAATAATTTTGAAAAAATGGGTTTTCTGGACTTGTAGGGCGGTTTTTGGTACAATGAATATGATATAATTAAATTGAGAAGGTCAATATGCAATCTAAAAAACAACTGATTCTATGGGTTCTTAATATTTTGAACAGTGAAAGTGATGAAAGTCGTCCGATCACTCAAACCAAAATTGCAGATGTAATATCCGAAGTATATCCTTGTGACAGAAAAACAGTGTGCAGAAATATTAAATTTCTGCAAGAAATGGGCTATCCTATAAAGAAAACAAATCGAGGATTTTATTTTGATAAACAGTTTTCGGTAGAAGATGTTGATTTTGTTAAGACGGCAGTTCTTTCGGCAGACGGAAAGTCTGATGAAGAAAAAAGACAGTTGGCAGATAAGGTTGCAGATGTTCTTAAAAAACAATATAGGAGAGAAAAATGAGCTTGAACCACAAACAGTTTATGGAAGCATGTAGGGAATGGGAGGAAATGGATAAGCGCTTAATTAAGTTGATTGGATTCAATCCTGCAACAAGCAATCATTATGGGCATATAAATCTATATAATAACCATATCAATAAAAATACCACAGATAAAGAGATTTTGGAAATACAAGAAAAGTATGTTGAGTGGAGAAAAGAAATATTAGCGTTTTTTAAGGATAACGGTTATGATTTAGGCAAAGAAGAATTTAGTAAACTGTTTTCTGTTGTTGGTCTGTTTGGAAGGGTGACTTTTTTGGATGAGGTATTAGATTTGAATAAAGAAACCAAATATTATTTTCCGCTTATTGAAAGTTATATTAAGAAAAAAACAATATTAAAAAATTAGAAACAAATTAAAAATTTTAGGAGGACAAAATGGATATTCAATTGAAAAGCTTAATGAATGATTATGTTGCGGATTATATGCAAAAAGAACCCTTTGATTTTGTAGTGAAAAATGCTCTTCCCGTTATCTGGTTTGGCAATTTAGAAAAATATAAAGCGTCCAAACAAAAAATCGTCACGGTCGGCATAAATCCAAGCAATCAGGAGTTTCCTTTTGGCACAAAACCACGCTTTGACGTTCCCTCTCTTCTTCCCGAGAACGAAGGGAAAATATACGATACTCTTAATAATTACTTTGTTTCAAACCCTTACCGGGGCTGGTTTACGCAATACGAAAAAATTCTGGAAGGAAGTTTTGATTGTAGTTATGGCGGTCAGTTGCAAGCATACAACGACGCTTTTGTTAATAACACCGCAATACATATAGATTGTTGCTCGGCAATTGCAACGAATCCGACATGGGACAAATTATCCGACAGTCAAAAACAAAAAATCATTCGGGTTGATTTGTTTAATAAACTGGTTGATTACCTGGATCCGGACATAATTTTATTCTCTGCAAGCGAAGAAATGTTTAATCAAACTTTCTTTTCAAAGTATATCCCAAACAAAAGAAGCCTTCAATTTGAAGACCATAAAAAACGTGCTTATATCAGAACGTATAAAAAAGGAAAAACCACTTTGATATGGGGCAGAAATCACGGAATCCCGTTTGCTCACATGACAATCGATGAGATTAATCAGACTATTAAAAACTTTGTGTCAAACGGATTATTAGACTAACCATTCTTTTCCCCCGTCGCGTAAACGTATGCGACGGGGTTTTATTTTTATGCGGCAATATCTTTTTAATTGCAAATAATAATAAAAGGTGGTATAATGCCTGCAAACAGCGGGACCAAGCGGGTTGAATAAAAAATCCAGTTGTTTCGTAAAAAAGAGTTTACGTCGTTAAAACAGGTGTGTAAAATGGCAATTGAGAAAGTAAGAGCATATTTTGAACAATTCGGAATCGCCGATAGAATCAAGGAATTTCACGAGTCGAGCGCAACCGTCGAGCTTGCCGCGCACGCCCTTTGTACAGAGCCGTGCCGCATTGCGAAAACGTTGTCCTTTATGCTGGGCGACAAAGCGATTTTAATCGTTACGGCGGGCGACGCGAAAATCGACAATCACAAATATAAGTCCTTCTTCGGCGCGAAAGCCAAAATGCTGAAACCCGAGGAAGTGAACGACCTTATCGGACACAGTATCGGCGGCGTTTGCCCTTTCGGTATCAACGACGGCGTCACGGTATACCTTGACGAATCGCTGAAAAGATTTAAGACGGTTTTCCCCGCCTGCGGCAGCAGTAACAGCGCAATCGAACTCACGATTCCCGAACTTGAAAAGTACTCAAACTTTGTCGAGTGGATTGACGTTTGCAAGATATAAATTTCCGAAAACACAAAAACGACTCGCAATAGCGAGTCTTTTTTATAACTTTTTTTATGCCAGCCCGCAGGGTTCAGTTGCAAGGCAACGCGTGCGATAGCACGCAGAATACCACGGTGGTATAAAAAGGACCTGTGTTTTCACAAGTCCTTGGTGTACCTTGGCATTTCAAATCCGAATTATTTATGCCGTCCGAGAGTTCGGATAGCATAACCGTTCTCGTTCCGTCTTTGAAGTTGAACGCGAACGTAATTTTATCGTCGTAAACGTAAATAGCGTTTATAAAACCTTCTATCAGGCGTTGTTTTCCTTCTTTCGTCGTAATATCGAGGTTTCCGAACTTCTCTATTCCGAATCGAATTTGTTCTTTTGTTAAGAACGGCTTTTTGATTTTTTCCTGCAAAATCGTGATTTCAAGTTCTTTCTTTTCCTTTTCGAGCGCGGCGAACCTCTCTTTCGTCGTATCGAAAATAATTCCTTGTTCTATGGCTTGCATTATATTCGCAAGCCGTTTTTCTACGTCTGCAAGTTGCGCTTTCAGTTTCGGTATTCTCGGATTTTCTTCTCCTTGCAACACATAAATTCTATCGGTAAGGTAATCCTTGATTTCATCGTTTTTCAGAATATCGAGCGCGGCTTTTACCGCCAAATCTTCAATCCATTCTTTACGAACAGGCTTTTTATCGCAGGTATGCACTTTCTTCGTATTATAGCACTTGTAATAGCGGTAAACTTTAGAAGTCCCCGTTCCGCTTTCGCCGACCATATGCGCGCCGCACTTTCCACAAAAAAGTTTTAACGTTAAAAGATATTCGTCCTCGTCTTTTTTACGAGCCGGGGAACGCTTATTCTTTGCGAGTATTTCCTGTACGCGGTTGAATAATTCTTCTGAAATAATGGCGGGAATACCGTTCGGCACTACGGTTTTCTGAAACTTATACTCGCCTATGTATCTGTGATTAGAAAGCATTCTCTGCACGATATTTATCGTCATTTTGCCGTTACGATACGTCCTAATATTGTGTTCGTTGAGATAATCAACGATTTCTTTAATTTTGTAACCGTCGGAATACATCTCGAAAATTTGTTCTACGATAGGGGAAGTAAGTTCGTCTTTTTCGTAGCAATGTTCGGCGTTGACTTTGTATCCGAAAGTAACTTGTCCGCCGTTACACAAACCTTTCAACACGTTTTCGGTCATACCGCGGGAAACCTTTTCGGCGAGTTCGGCGGAGTAATATTCAGCCATTCCTTCAAGGACGGATTCAAGAAGGATTCCCTCAGAGCCTTCGCCGATAGATTCTTTGGCGGATATAACTTTTACGCCGTTCTTTTTCAGAAGGCTTTTATAATGAGCGGAGTCGTAACGATTACGGGCAAACCTGTCGAGTTTCCAAACGATAATACAATCGAAAGCGTGTTTATAACTGTCTTTGATCATTCGCTGAAATTCGGGACGGTTGTCTGTTTTTGCGGTCAACGCGCGATCGATATAGTTGCCGACGACGTCGATTTCGGCATGTTCGGCAAACTCCATACACTCGCGAAGTTGCCCTTCGATACTTGCTTCCGTCTGATTATCCGAACTATATCTCGCGTATATAACTGCTTTCAATTAGAATGTCTCCTTATTTTATATTTGTAGAGTTTTTAGATATGCTCGTATTTTATCTTTTGTTGTTGATGATATTGCATTAGACACTGTAATCCGATTGCTTACCAATATAAAATCATTTGTTTGAAAATATAATAGAGCGCATTCTCGTCTAAATAATAATGGGTAAAAACTTAAATCGTCATCTATAGTCTTTTTTAAATATTCAAAAACTTCTTGCATTTTTTTTACATTTTTAGTTTCAAGATATAAATCAAAAAGATCACGATAATAATATATCAAATTATCAAAAACAGATTTATTTTCAATCAAAATTCTAATAGCCTTTTCTTTATCATGTGTTATAAATCGTTCATATAGAGATTTCATATTTGCATAAAAATTTTTTGATGAGGTTGGCAATCGGTCAATATCTTTTGCTTTATTGAGAAGTTCGCTAATTTTCTCTAAATCAGGTGCTTTTTGTCTAATAAGGCAATTAAAATACTGATAAATATTAAATATATTATCGGGGTATTTTTTGTAATTTATTGAAACTAAATCTAATGCTAAATCGTATTCTTCAATCAATATATAGGTTTCAACCAATTCCCGACGAGGTTGAAAAAAATGGGCATTTATATTTAGGCAAGATTGAAATTGTTTGATGGCATCTTCATATTTTCCCAATAATTTATAGTAGAAACCTCTAACAAAATCTGCTTGAAATTTCTCAAGTATATATTCTCCATTAATTTGCTTTAATAGAACACAAAATATGTTGTTGTCTTTTACTTTTGCTACAGACATTGCATAATAAAAATAAAATGATTGTCTAATTGTTGCATCCCAGGACTCTAACAAATTAAGGCTATTTTTACAAATACTAATTGCTTTTTTATAACTTTTGTTATTATATAATTTTACTACCGCTTTTAAAATAATTGATGGGTAAATATATTTATAATCGGACTGATCATTATTTATTATTAATTCTTTTAAATTTTGTTCTATTTGAGAATAACAATATTCATCAAGATCGTCTTCTTTTAAACATATTTTAAATTTATTATATTCGCATTTTAAGTATTCATCTATTTCTTTAGGCTTATTTATGTTACTATTTCGCTCAATATAATCTATAACAGAAGGAGAAATACTCAGCAAATCATTATTCAATCCAGTTCTTCTAGCAATACAAAAGGAAAGTAGATCATGATAATAAGTGGTATAATCACTATTTAATTTATTGATTTGTAACACTTCTGTAATAGGTATATTTGAATAACTTGTTAAAAAAGATAAATAAGATAAAAACTTCACCTTCTTTTCTTCATTGTAATTTAAAAGAGCTAAATATTTATCTATGATTTTTATCGTACTGTCAGACAAAAATTCTCGTATTTCAAAAGAATTTGTTTTTACCTCTTCTAAGCTCTCACGTTTTATTTTTTCTACACAAAAAATGATTTGTAAAGGGTGCCCTGTTATGATGCCTTGAAAAAATTTAATGTCTTCTCTGTCTAAAGAAATCTCATTGACTTTTGATAATTTGTCTAATAATTTTAATTTGCTGATGTCATCCAATTCATTTATTCTTTCTATATAACAATCTCTCGAAGTAACAGACTTATGAACATTGTAAAAAGAAACAATGCCAATTGTAAGTTCATTGCGAATCGGTGTTAATGCTTTCGCTAACCACCATGAGACTTCGCCATGTTCAATTAATGCACCATCATCTCTAAAGATAATAAATTCCTTACTATTTTGAATTTGAATAAATATTGATGATAAAAGTGAGATTTTTTTCTCGATATTTAATTCATTAATCTCATTTATTGATTGTAGGTCAACGTTGCCAAATCCGCAATCTATAAGTTTTGAAATTATGACATCAATTGAATCTTTGCTATCCGTAGCGATAACTATCGGTTCATATTGAATCGAAAAAGTTTTTGGAACTTTAATGCATTCACGAATAAACGATTCTCTTCCAATACCCTCGATACCACATGCAATAATACATTTTGGGGCATTTGTTGCAATATAATATTCTTCGTCAAATTTTTTAATTAAGTCTTCATGTCCAATGTAAATTTTATGAAGGTTATTATTACTTTGATTATTTAAAAATATAAGTTGATTCTTAATTTTTCTATATGCAAGCTTAGGGCTACTTATATACCTCAAATTATATGAGTTAAAACCGTTATTATTTAACCATTTAGGGATTCGAGGATCTGAGTATGAAAGAGAGGAGTCTATTATGATTGGATAAATTTGTTTTAATTTTTCCTTTTGCTTTAATTCATTTGAAATGTTAAGTTCTTTTTTTACCCATTCGCTTTCTAACGCTGAATTTGATAAAAATATAACAAATAAATCCGTAACATCCAGCTCCTTTAAAATTTCATCGAATGTTTTCAACCCGCTTTCAAAAGAAAATTTATCGTAAATTGCAATATCTTTACCTAATTTTGTAGCAATATATTCTACATATTGTTTATCATGACTACTATGAGACAGAAAAATTTTATTCATTATTTTCTCCTTTATTTGTTTTCTTTGTAAATTAATCGTTTATTCAAAATCAATATCCTCTTCGGCCTTAACTTGAACGTCAATAAGATTGTCAATATTAACTTCAGAAACAAGCCAATTGCGAATTTGGCACAATTTAATAAAATCGCCGATTCTGTTTATCCCATTCATCTCTTTCAATGTAACAACAACAGCAAAAGGTAATGCGGCACCGTGTTTTGATTGCAGTCTTTCTTTTGTTTTTATACTCAATCCCCAGTTATCCGCATTAAACTTACTCTTTGGGCGAGAACCTTTTTTGATGGTGTCTGCGATATGTTTTATATTATCCCATTTACGATAAAAACTTCTTGCGTTTTCTTCGGTGATGGCGATATTTCCTTCATCCCCCTGAGCATTTTTATCAAGAGATAAAATCTGCGTTTTACCTTTGCTGTCTTCTTTCAATCGCCCAAAGTGTATATCCATTTCCGTGTTTGTATAATCAACACCTTGGATTCTCGAACAGATCGGAAAATAACATAAAGTTGCTCGTGCAAAAAAGGGGTATTTATTATCGTAATAAGGAACAGGAATGTTATAAGCATACGTTTCATAGGCTTCAGAGACGCCTGTCAATATAAATCGAATTTCATCTGCGGGTGATTCAACAATGTCTCTGATATCTTTGGCAACAATGCCGTATCCCATCGAATACGAAACATTATCCTGCCTATTCCATTTTGCGGCGGAATCGATAATTAATGCCTTTGCAACTTCGCGGCTTAATCCTAATTTGCATATAAGAAAAGCCATTTTTCTTGTTATCCACGGAGCCGCAAAAGACGTTCCCGTTACAAAATATTCACCTAGTGACGAACAAACTCTGATTTTTTGTTTTCCGTCGCCACCATAATAACTTACGTCGGGCTTATTGAAAAAGGATAGGACGGGTCCGACTCTTGTATACGAAGCAGGTTTATCATTAAAATCGACCGAATTGACAACAAGGGAATTTAATGAATCGGCAGGCGCGCCGATTTTCATACCAAGCTTTCGACCTTCCGGTCTATTAGTTCCGGCAACAATAAAAATGACGTCATATTCGCTTTGAATTTTGTCAAGTTCCGCACCTTCCGGCGAAATAAAATTATTGTTAATTTCCAAAACAGAGCCTAAAGATAAATTCCAGACTTTAATTTCTCTGTTTTGCGAAACAATCTGTCGTATTGCTTTCAATACCGTAAATGAACTAAAATAGCCGTTTTTCGCCACTCCGAAATGCTTGACACGGAAATTTCCGCAGTTGTCTTCAAGATTCGGATTAAAGGCGGGACCGTCAACAATTATTGAAGTAACAAAGGTGCCGTGTTTATAATCACTCGGATCAATGCCAAGCTCGGGATCGAGCATATTCTTAAATTCTACCCAATTTTTAAAGTAAACACCATCATCGAAAAGTGTATCTATTACGCCGACCACTGGTTCTGTCGTCGGATCGGGAATGGTTAAAATTTTATCCGATGCACTGTTAATATCCGTCAACGTTAGTTTTCTTATATCAACAGTTTCCATAGCTATAAGGTATGGCGCCTTATCTCTTAATAAATCAAGTTCATCGGGGGTAAGACGAACAGTTGTTTCATCAAGTAAAGCGGCATCAATAGACGTTATGCCTAATTTATTTAGTAGTTCGGTGGTTTTTACATTTGTTTTATATAGAGTAACGATTGTATTTTCATTTGTTTTTTCGACATCTCTGTCAATATTAAATTTTTGCACATAATAACAATCAACTATTACTGCTTTGAAAATCGAAATAGGTAATGAATAGTTTGTATTTTTGGCATTTAACGGCTTCATATCGGCATGAGAAATGCTACCGTTAAAATCTTTTTCAAGAATTTTTATACATTCATTTAATCTGCGAATGGATTCGCTTAAAATATCCAAGGAAACAAAATGTGTAAAGATATGCTGTTTCCCGGAAACATCAAATTTGGCTCCACGGACGCTGTCGTTCGGTTTTATGTTTCCTTTCGCAAGAAGACCTTTCATCCGATTGCTTTTTGCTACAATTTTATTATAGTAAACACTTACCAGCGCGCCGCCGATTAACGTTTCGGCTTGCCAATATTTTAAAATTTCTTCCAGTTGTTGTTTTAAATCACGCAGATGATCCACATCAACCGGCAATCCTTTTTCGGGAATATTAGGCGCTGCCGGCTTTGTATGGTTTCCATCTGTTTTAAAACTTCCTTTTAATTGTAAAATTTTGTTACTCATTATTTTCTCCCTTTAATTCTCTGCCGGCTTGACTTTTTGAAACGCCGGTGAGAATTTCAATTTCCCTTAATGTAAAGCCTTGTTCTTGTAAAACTTTCAAATCAAACGTTGACGTATTACAGATAGTGAAATACAGCCGCCTTAAATAATCAAACGGTTCGCCAGGATTGCTGAACGCTATCGATGTTTTGATTATATTTTTTAAAGACCCCGGCATTATCAGCGGATCCATTAGTGCGATTATCTTTCTGAATAATTTAATGTTTCTACCAGCAGACTTAAATTTTTCAAGATAAAGATTCAATAACACTTCGGAAATTTCAAGCAAGTCGGATTTTTCATACCTGTCGAAATTGATTATCGCGTCAAATCTTCTTGTTATTGCCTTATCGAAATACTCAAATAAATTTGTTGTTGCAATTAAAACAATTCGGTCGTCCAGATTATCAAAGCCTTTCAGAATAGTAGAAGTTGCTCTGCCCATTTCTCGTAAGTCGTTGGAATTCGTTCTATCCAAAGCAATTGCATCTATTTCGTCAAACAAAATCACAATTTTATCCGGACGAGAGAAACTATTGATTTCTTTAAATAAAGAGATAATATTTTTAGGCGTTTGACCAAGTTTGCTATCGATTAAACTTGAAAAATTTACATAATATAAATCTCGTTCCAAAATTCTGGCAAGCTGCTTTGCCGTTTCTGTTTTTCCTGTTCCCGGTTTTCCTTCAAAAAGAAATTTATTAACTCCCGCATTATGCGATGCGGCGTTTACAATTCCTATAATGTCCTGTTGAATGACTTTAGGAAGAGGTAACGGATCACCGTTGTCGTGAGTCCATTTTTCTAAAAATACACAGTTGTTTTCTTCCATTTGTGGGACAAAAGTATTGGCGTTTGAAAGCAAAGCCGTGATATATTCGGCTAATTGATTATCCCTGTTATCATCAAAGTCTTTTGCTATTTCATACGCTTCGGTTCTAAATCCCAAATCGTTTCCTTCTACATGGTATCTGATTAAGTTTATAATATTTTTCTTTTTCATGAGATAGTCTCCTTTGATGTTGACAATAGCGTATCATATATTTGGGACAATGTCAATATATTTGGGACAGAATTTAAATAAAATATTTTTCAAACAAAAAACGGTTCCGCGGGGTTGCGGAGCCGTTTTTATCAATCTGAAAATAATTCAATTAAAGCTTGTTGTTTTTCGGGATTGAGTTTCCGGAAAGAAGAAATCATTTTCTTTTCCCTTTCTGTTAATATATCAATTTGTTCATCGTCCAAAAAGAATTGAGATAACGTAATCCCAAATGCTTCGCAAATGCGTTGTAACATTTCAAGTTTTGGCGGCGTTTGACGAGCATATAAAGTGGCAAGTGAGGATTGCGAAATATCAGCAGCTTGCGCCAGTTTATAGTCTGTCCAACCACGTTCATATTGTAGTTTACGTATTTTATTTATTATATTCATTTGCACCTCGTACAATAATTTTACTACGGTTTTACGACATATATACTTCGCAAATACATTGACTGTATATCGTAAATGCGATATACTAATTGCAATATATAATGGGTGGTTTTCAAAAAATGAGTGCACCATTGCACAATTCTCAAATTAAATCAAAAAAGCGGGTTGCCGAGCACGGTGAAGTGTTTACTGCCGAGCGTGAAGTCAAGGCGATGTGCGATTTGGTCGCGCAAGAATGCGACCGAATAGACAGTCGATTTTTAGAGCCTGCATGCGGTGACGGCAACTTTTTGGCTGAAATATTGACGCGCAAACTTACCACTGTAAAAAAACTGTATAAATCAAACCCGTATGACTTTGAAAGATATTCCGTGCTTGCAATAACAAGCCTTTACGGCGTGGATATTATGCAAGACAACGTTGCAGAATGTCGCGCACGGCTTTTCAAGTTGTGGGATAAAGAATATAAATCTGCTTGTAAAAAGGCGGTAAGTGATGAAACGCGCGAAGCCGTGAAATATATCCTTTCCAAAAACATTTTATGTGGCAACGCTTTGACGCTTATGTGCGTGGATGAAAATCAAAACGACACAGATACGCCGATTATTTTTCCCGAATGGAGTCTTATGCTCGGCACAAAACTCAAACGTCGTGATTTCCGCCTTGACGTGATGCTCAAAGCCAACGACAAGCCCAAAAATAAGCAACTATCCCTTCTCGACGTTCCCGAAGACATACGGAAATATTTGTCTATCAACCCCGCAACAAAAGAATATATGGCAGAGCCGATATGCGAATATCCGCCCGTGCATTACAGGAAGGTGCAAGAAAATGGCTGAAACCTTTTTTGACAAAATCTACAAAAACAAGACTTTGCACACACCCGACGTTTTGTCGTGTCTTGCGAATTTAAGTAACGACGAAGTTTTTACCCCGCCGGACGTGGTAAATCAAATGCTCGATTTGTTGCCGCAGGAATTATTTTCAAATCCAAACACTACGTTTTTAGATCCGGCGTGCAAAACCGGAGTTTTTCTTAGAGAAATTGCCAAGCGTTTGCTTGTAGGGTTGCAAGATAAAATCCCTAACTTGCAAGAACGTATCGACCATATCTTCCACAAGCAACTTTATGGCATTGCAATCACGGAACTCACAAGTCTGTTATCTCGTCGTAGCCTGTATTGCTCCAAATATCCAAACGGCGAATACTCAATTTCTCATTTCGACACCGCCGAAGGCAATATACGATGACGATTGCACGGAGTTTTTCGCGGAACGCTACGGAAAAGAAAACGTTGTATCCGCAGTCGTGCATTTAGACGAAAGCACGCCGCATTTGCATTTCAACCTTATGCCCGTAACAGACGGCAGATTGTGCGCGAAAGAACTTTTCGACCGCGCCGCTTTAAGAGGATTGCAAACGAATTTTTACGAAGTCGTCGGCAAGAAATACGGCTTAAAGCGCGGAAAGGAAGGCAGCACGGCGAAGCATTTGGATACGGTCGCTTTCAAGGCGAAAAAGATGACGGAAGCCGCCGAAGAAAAAATCCGCGAAGCTGAGAAAGCGCAAACCGCGGCAAAACCCGTGAAAGAATTGCTTGAAAGTTACGAATCGGCAAGATCTGAAAAGATTCCCTTTTCGGGAAAGAAAAAAGAAACGGAAATTATCGCGTTACGCACGAAAAACGGTGTATTACAACGAAAAAACGATATCCTTGCCAAAGATAACGGCGATTTATATGCAGAACTTAAAAAGCAAGAAAAATCGGCAACAACAAACGAAGGTGCTGTAAAGTTACTAAAAACGTTACTTGAATACGCGCCCGAAGAACTCGCCGCGGCACAACAGGCGGCAAATCGTCGTCAAGAACAAGAGCGGGAGAAAAATCGCTCTCGCGGAAATTCAAACAACAAATTTAAAGGCAAGTATGTGAATCTTGCCGAACGGAAACGTAAGCGTCGGCATTTTAAGAAAAGGTATGATACCGAGATGAAAGTAATGAAAAAGTAAGACCGACCTGTTTTCAAATCGCATTCATGCGAGGCTGAGAAAAAATTTAGAAAAAGGAGCCATAAAAATGAAAAGAAAACTGAATATGAAATTTAACGAATAACTCTATCGGAGGGGAAAAGCACGAAAAAGCGAAAGAACACTACGGGAATACCCGATTATACACTCGACGGCTTAGCAAGAGCGTTATTGCCAGCGATTCGTCAATATTTTGAAATGGAGGAAGCAAAAAGCGAATTTGAACTTTGGAAAGCCGAAAGGCAAAAATTACAACTTAATAAAAAATCTGAACATATGAATAATCCCGTTATTTCTAACGGGTTGCCGTTTGATGAGTCTACATAAACGGCAGAGTTTCGCCGAAACTATAAACACGGCAAAGGGCTTGCGATTTGCTCGCAAGCCCTTATTTAATATGGAACAAGAGTTGAAGTATTCATCCATGTAAGTCCATGAGCTGGATATCTAACAAAATTATGCACAACTAACTGTTTTTTTGAACATTTATATCTATTACAGACACATTTTTTAACATAAAATGTTCTCGTAACAACACTCGTTACTACATCTTTGATTGCAGTGTCGTAAAATCCTTTATATTGTTTTCGATGCCCGATGGTATCTGTTCCCCCGGCAAAAACTGTATCATAATGATTCTTTTTTTGTTGTATAATTTGAAGATTTCTCTTCATTATTGCGTGATAATTCTTATTTTGATAAAAAACAAGGACTTGATTTGCCTTTGTAGCGCGAATTGGAAACAAATTTAAAATTATTACTTTATTGTATCCGTTATTATAAGCGACATTACACACTTTAGAAATTGTAAGATTACATAGAGTTTTGGTTGCACTACTGGGGTTCTTTAAAATAACAACCAAGACATTTTCTTTTTCATTGAGATTACTGAAAGGGACATCTAAAGAAAATCTATAACCCTTTGCACCAGTTGATTTAATATTAAATTTATCAACAAATGAAGGGTATGAAACGCCTTTTCCTGTGTATAAATACATAATCTAAATCCTATTCTAGTTAATATAAAAAGTAAATCCGAACCATTCGCTCGTTACGAGCCAACAATTCGGATTATAACTTCGTGGTGTACCATAAGGGATTCGAACCCCTGGCCTTTTGGTCCGTAGCCAAACGCTCTATCCAGCTGAGCTAATGGTACTTACTTTTTAAGCAATGGTAATTATAAGCGGTTATTTTTGATTTGTCAAATCTTTTTGCTTTATTTCAAAAATAATAACGCCTTTCGTATTTTAATCAAATCTCGGAACAATTCTTTACGGGCGTTCGTTTATTGACTTTTTGCATAGTTAAGTCTATACTTTATAACATAATGGAAAAGATCAAGTCATGGCACAGGCTGGACAACTCCGGAAAGATATATCCGTTCAACCTGAAAAGCAACATACAAAACCTGTTCAGAATATCGGCGATTATGCGCGACGACGTCGATCCCGTCGTGCTTCAAACCGCCCTGCAAAACTCGATAAAGCGATATCCGTATTTCAACGTATGTTTGCGTCGCGGGATTTTCTGGCACTATCTGGAAGAACTTGACGGAAAGCCCGAGGTCGTGCCCGATTCCGACTACTTAATCAAAGACATCGACAGCATCGAAACGTACGGATATAATTTCCGCGTGTCCTATTTCAACAACAAAATCTCAATCGACTGTTTCCACGCCCTTTGCGACGGAAACGGCTGCATGGAATTTTTCAAAACGATACTTTTCGAATACGTCCGTCTTTCAGGCGACGACGTGGATCCCGAGGGCAAAATCAGGCTGCCCGAAAGCGAGCCTTTGCCCGACGAAGCGGAAGACGGCTTTTTGAAATACGCGCAAAAAGTGAGCATTTTCCACCTTAAAGGCGTGAAGGACCTGCAAGGCAGCAAAGCGTACACTTTCCCCGACGCCAGATTCGACTTCAAGGGAAGCGGCGTTATCGAGGGAACCGTTGACACGGCGAAACTCCTTGAACGCGCGCACGCATATCACACAACCGTAACGGTGTATTCGGCTGCCGTTCTCATAAACGCGATTTACAAGGCAAAAATCACAAAGCCCGACGGAAATCCGCCCATCGTTCTTTTCGTGCCGATAAATCTCAGAAAGCCTTTCCCGAGCCGCACTTTGCTGAACTTCTCGTTGTTCTCACGCGTGGGCGTCGACGTCAACGACGCGCCGTCGTTTGAGGAAATAATAAAGCGCGTCGAAACCCGCCTGAAAAAGGACACCGAAAAAGAAGTTTTGCAAAACAAAATCAACGTGACCGCAAAAACAGAACGCCTGTTTTTGTTCCGCATACTTCCCCTTCCCGTAAAACAATTTATTTTCAAGGCGTCGGGGCTTTTCTTCGGAAACAGCAAAAAAACGATGACGTTTTCAAACATAGGCGTCGTGCAGATTCCCGACGGAATGAAAACCAAGGTCGATCAAATATCCATCATGGCGTCGACGGCAAAAACGTCGCCGCGCGCGCTGACAAGCATATCCGCACTTGACAAAACCACCTTTACTTTTGCAAGAAAACTCGTCGACACGTCTGTCGAAAAGGAATTTTTCCGTTTCCTTGCGGGCGAAGGTATGGACGTTACCGTGCGAAGTAACTATTGGGAGGAATAACGATGTATTGTAAAAATTGCGGCGTTCACGTCGACGGTATTTACGACGTCTGTCCCCTGTGCAAATCCCCGCTCGAAGGCGAGCCTGCGGAGCGCCCGTTGTATCCCGAAAAGCATATAAGAAAAATCGGACACCCGGTAACGTTTTCAAGCGTATATCTTATCATCGCGCTTGTCGTCAACGTAATCTGCATCGCCGTCAACCTTACCGTTGCAAGAAAGTATCTTTGGTGCGTTTTTGCACTAATCCTTACTTTATACGGCTATTTTACACTCAAAACTACCGTTTTTTACAAAGGACCGAACGGCGCAAAGGTGTTTTCGCAAACGCTGATGCTGTCCGTCATATTCATTACGGCGCAGTATATTTTCAAAACGAAAGAGTGGTGCTTTGCCTATGCGATGCCCGTAACCGTCATATCGTCGCTTGCCCTGCACCTTGTTTTTGTCGGGGCTTTCCGCAAAAGAAAAGGCAAGTCGTTTTTCAGATATATGTGGATGACGTGTCTTCTGGGAATCGTTCCCGCGGCGGCAGTCATGGCGGGCGCGTGCACCGAAATAATTCTTCCGATGGTGGCGTTCGGAATATCCATGATAACGCTTATTTTCCTTGTCGCGTTCACGGGGCGCACGATATACAACGAAATCAAAAAGAAAACCCACATTTAATCAATACCCAAAAATGATAAAAAATAAGGACGGCGTTTCGTTTGAAGTTGCCGTCCCTTTTTCTTATTTATGGGTATTTATTTTTTCAGAAGTTTTATCCTTTCATACAGTTCGTTTTCCAACGCCTCGATTCCCTCGCCGGTTTTTGCGCTGACCTTAAAAATCCGTGCGTTTTTATTGAGCTTTCCGACGCGTTCTTCAAACTTTTTCATATCGAAATCGAACGCTTCGAGTGTATCGATTTTCGTGACGACAACCACGTCGCACTTTTCAAACATAAGCGGATATTTCAGCGGTTTATCGTCGCCTTCGGGCACGGACAAAAGCATCATATTAAGGTGTGCGCCCGTGTCGAATTCCGCAGGACACACAAGGTTTCCGATGTTTTCCAGCACGATAAGATTTGTTTCCGGAAAGTCCGCCTGTTCCAGCGCGTCCGTGACCATCTGCGCGTCGATATGACACAGTCCGCCGTTGTGGATTTGCACGCTTTCGACGCCGGTGTTTTCCGCAATGCGCCTTGCGTCGACGTCGGTCTCGATATCGACGTCCATCGCGACAATCCTGATTTTGCTTTTCATATCGTTGATAAGCCTTGTGAGAAGCGTCGTTTTTCCGCTGCCCGGCGAAGACATAACGTTAATCATGAACGCGCCTTTTTTTCGGAGCGACGCGCGCAGTTCGTCCGCGACCTTGTCGTTGTTGGAAAAAATACTTTCTTTGACCGCAATAACTTTCATTTCAATCCCTCGCGCCAATTTTTATAACTGTCGAAAATCCAGTCCGCAAGCGTATCGACGCCCTCGCCCGTCTTGGACGATACGGCGAAAACTTTTGCATTCGGATTGATTTTCGCGATATATTTTTTGCATTTTTCAAGATCGAAGTCGAAGTACTTTGCCGTGTCGGTTTTCGTGACGACGACAGCGTCGCACGTCGAAAACATAAGGGTGTATTTCAGCGGTTTATCATCGCCCTCGGGAACCGCAAGAAGCGCCATTTTGAGATGCGCGCCCGTGTCGAATTCCGCCGGACACACAAGGTTTCCGATATTTTCCAGAAACACGACGTCCGCGCTTGTGCAAAACTCCTTGAAGCCTTGTCTGGACATATCCGCGTCAAGATGGCACATGCCGCCCGTATGCAGCTGGATTGCCTCGGCGCCGGCTTCTCTTACGGTATATGCGTCCACGTCGCCGTCGATATCCGCTTCCATTACGCCGACGGTGCACCTATCTTTAAGCGCACCGATAAGCTTAACGAGAAGCGAGGTTTTTCCACTGCCCGGCGCAGACATCAGATTGATATAATAAACGCCCCGCGCGTTAAGTTCCGCGCGAAGTTTTTCGGCGTCGGCGTCGTTATCTTCAAGAATACTCTTTTTCAGTTCAATCGTACTAATCGGGTCGATCATATTAAAATTCCGTTCCTTTAATTGTCGTTTTTGTCATTATTGACGGTTTCCGTCTCGTCGAAACCGTCATCGGGCACGAGAATTTCTTTGATCATAAATTCTCTTCCCGACAACAAATCTTTGTCAAACGAATTGCACTTCGGGCAATATCCTTCGTTTGCGATAACGTTGAATACTTCCCCGCATGCGCGACACTTTGCCATTCCCGGCACGACGTCGAGTTTCAGTTTCGTGTTTTTGAAAAACGGCTTTTTGTCGATTGCGGCGGGCCAACATTCGTCAAGATATACGGGAATTACCCCGCACAGTTCGCCCACCTGCAAGACTATGGTGTCGACGGCGGGGAGCTGCTGCTCGACCGCCACCTGTTCCACAAGTTTTACGACTTCAAAAACGATTCCTAATTCGTGCATACTTTATTCCTTCGGCGAAATGGGTTTGGTGATGATTTTGCCGACGCGTTTGATGGCGTGTTTTGCCATTTCGAGGGGCAGTTTTTCGTATACTTTTGCCACGACGGTCTTGTCGTTTCTGACAAGTTTGATTGCGTCGAACTTACATTTCGTCGTGCACTGTCCGCAACCTACGCACATATAGGTATCGACTTTCGCCGCGCCGCATCCGAGGCATCTTGCCGTTTCGGCTTTCATTTGTTCTTCGGTGAAGGTCGCGCGGTTGTCTTTGAACGTGCCATCGTTTTCTTTTATGTGCAGCGGGCGTTGACGTTTGACGTTGTCGTAGCCTTTGAGTTCCAGATTGTCCTTATCGAGCTCGATGAAAACTCTTCTGTCTCTGCCGTATTTCTGGGTTTGTCCCGGCCATACCGCCCTGTGCAGGGAGATTGCGCCTTCTTTGCCGCTTGCGATTGCGTCGATTGCGAATTTCGGTCCCGTGACGCAGTCGCCGCCGGCGATGATATTCTTGTCGCCCGTAACGTAGAATTCGTCAACCACAACGGTGTTGTTTTTGTTGAGTTTGACGTTGGTGCCGTCCAGCAGGTTGCCCCACTCGATTTTCTGACCGATTGAGACAAGCACGAAGTCCGCGGGAACGATAACGGTGTCGTTTTCGTCGTACTTGGGCGCGAATTTGCCTTCCGCGTTGAATACGGACACGCATTTCTTGAACTCTACGCCGACGACTTTGCCGTTTTCAACGACGATGCGTTTCGGCCCGTATCCGTTGTTAATGACGACGTTTTCGCTTTCCGCTTCTTCGATTTCTTCTTCGAGGGCGGGCATTTCCGCTCTTTGTTCCAACGAATACATATTGACGGTTTGCGCGCCGCATCTGACAGCCGTCCTTGCGACGTCGATTGCAACGTTTCCGCCGCCGATAACGATGACGTTTCCGTGCAAAGGTTCGCTTCTTTCAAGCGCGACGTCTTTCAGGAAATCAACGCCAAGGATTACGCCTTTCGCGTCTTCGCCTTCTACGCCGAGTTTTCTGCCCGCGCTTGCGCCGATTGCAAGATAGAATCCGTCAAAGCCTTCTTTTTTCAGTTCGTCCAGCGTCTTGTCCTTGCCGACTTCCACGCCGGTTACGAATTTTACGCCCAGCTCGCGCAGAATGTCGATTTCCGCCTCGACGACGTCTTTTTCAAGCCTGAACGCGGGGATACCGAGCGTCATCATACCGCCGAGTTTGTTTTCCTTTTCAAACACGGTCACGTTGTATCCGTCGACGGCAAGGTAGTATGCGCAGGAAAGTCCCGCAGGGCCCGAGCCGATGACTGCCATCTTCTTCATCGAATAATCGTGTTTTTTGTTGGGAATAAATCTGTGGTCGCTGTTTTTATCCTTGTCTGCGATAAACTTTTTGATTTCGTCGATTGCGACGCCCTTGTCGATTTGTCCGCGCGTGCAAGCGTCTTCGCACCTATGCGGGCAGATACGTCCGCAAATTGCGGGGAACGGGTTTTCTTTCTTGATAAGTTCCAGCGCTTCGGTATATTTGCCCAAAGACGCAAGCCTTATATAGCCCTGAACCGCGATGTGCGCGGGGCAAGCGGTCTTACAGGGAGCGGTGCCGCTTTCAAGGGTGTCTTGTCTGTTTTCGCGATAATCGACGTTCCATTTGTCTTTGCCCCAGATGGTGTTGCGAACCTTGTCGTATTTGGGGGTTTCGATGGGCGTTACCGTGCAAAGTTTTTGTCCGAGTCTTACCGCGTTCGTGGGACAGTTTTCAACGCACTGACCGCACGCGACACAGTTTTCCTGATCGATTTCGGCATGGTAGTTGCTGCGTTCCGCGTCGGGACAATTGAACATCGTGGAAATACGGATTGCAAAGCACGAGCACGCGCAGCAGTTGCAGATTGCCGCCGATTCGCCCGGTCCTTCGAGGTTGGGCATCTGGTGCATAAGTCCGTTTTCTTCGGCTTTTTTGAAAATCGCCTCGGCTTCTTCCCTTGTGATTTGTCTTGCCTTGCCGGTTTTGATGAAGTATTCCGCACCCGTTCCCATCTGGACGCACATGTCGTCTTCAAGGTGTCCGCAGCCTTCGTCCAGCATACGCCTTGAACGCCTGCACGAGCAGGGAGACACCGAGAAAGTGTCGTATTTGTCAAGATAATAAGAAATCTTTTCGTAAGGGATCGCCTGACTGTCGCCCGCAATCGCGGATTCGATGGGGATAACCCTCATCATACTTGCGCCGTACGGCAACATCGTGCCCATGGACTCCATAAGTCCGCGGGTGTACGCTTCGAACGCCTTTGCGATTTCCGGGTGCTCTTTGACGTTTTCGGTGCAACCCACCATCATTTCAAGCGTGCCCGGCGCAAAAATCTGCATGAAATACAGGGTTTGCCCGTCTTCGGTGTAAATTTTGATTACTCCGAGATGGCCGAGTCTGTCCAGAATCTTCTTGGTTTCTTCCGTCGATTTTCCGCACTTGTCGGCGACGTATTCGAGCGTTCTGGGTTTTCTCAGTCCGAGACTTGCGGCAACGTCCGCTTCTTCGTCGGTCAAACAATTAAGCGCATAATACTCGGGGGAGTCTTCTGTGATTTTGGTCATCATTCCGGCGAGACCGCCCATAACTTTGACCAGATGAAGAATGCTTTTTCTCATAGCCATAATGTACCTCTTTTGATTTGTTTATATTTTTTTATTGATTTCTTTTTATGCGCGTTTTTATGTGCGCGACCTTATAATAACGCCTTGTATTCTTCGGGGATTGCGTTGTCGATCTGGCGCGCAAGTTCCTGCCGCGACACCCTCTTATCGCCGAAAACCCAGTCTTTTACGGCGTATACGCAACCGTATATTATGAGTTTTGCCGTGAATATCTCGTCTTCGCGCAACTCGCTTCCGCGTTTTTCGACGCACTTTTCGTTCATACGTTTGAACGAATACTCGAAAACGTACTGCTCGTAAGAGTTCGTCCCGAGATACAAAAAAGCATGCCTTACCCTGTTTATGTCCCTCTCGATGAACGAAAGTATGCTCAAAAACAGCTCGTTCCAACTCTTGCAGGCGTTGACCGCGAAAATCTCGTCCAAAACCCGCTTGTAATTGTAATTCATGACGTCGTACTTGTCCAGAAAATGCCGATAAAACGTCGACTTCGAAACGCCCGCCGCCTCGGCAATCATATTGACGGTTATCTGGTCAAGCGTGTACCTTCTCGACAATCCGTTGAAACAATCCGTGATGTGTTGTTTGGTCGTATCCTTGGACATCTTCCCACCCGAAAAAAGACTTCTCGTTTTGTCGTTTTTTGTCTTCCTTCTTTAATCATAATATCATATTGTTAATTATTTATCAATATTTTCAGGTCTTTTCTTTATTTTGGTTCTATTTTGGGACGATTTTTGCTTTTAGTCCCAAAATCTTCGTTTACAAATATACTTTTGGCGGGTATGCTTTGATTAGAAATCAAAAATCATTCAGGAGCAAAATTATGGACAGCGAAAAAAAAGCAGCGCGAGTCGAAAGACTCAAAAAAATGTTTGCACCCGGCCCCGAAGCGATTGACTACAAGGTCACGCCGGGACTCGACACCATTCTCAAATGGTTTATGTTTACGGCGACGATTCTCGGTGTTTCCGTCATCACGTCGAAATTCCAGGCGTACGGCAATATCCCCTTCAACCTTGTGCTCGGTATCCTTGTACTGATCGCGATGAAGCCCGTGTTCTTCGAGACGCTGAAACTTACCACGTTGCTCGTCGGAAGAACAATCGTCTTGTTTGCTTGCTTCGGTCTTCTCCCCGGCGATATCTTCGTTGTCGTCGTGCTGGGACTTTATATCATTAACGTTCTGGAAGCAACGATGACCGACTTCTTCAAAAACAAGCAATATTTCAACGGCGTTTCGGGACTCTTTATGGCAATCGGCGCGTCGGCACTCTTCCTGGGCTCGACCTGGGGCACTACCACAACCGCCAACTCCCCCATTTACTTCATCGACGGTTTCTCGAAACTCGGCACCGAAGTTGCCTTTACTTCCTCGTATTTCACCGGTCAGTCCAACCTTTTCAACGGCGCGGTCTCCGGCACGACAAGCGTCGGCCTTGGCATCACCATCGCCACGATGATCGCTTACACAATCTGGAACTGGCTTTTCGTTACCGGCGAGTTTTCTTCGTCAGTTGCGCTTATGCACGTCGGATTCCTGCTTGCACCTATCCTTGCCGTTTTCGTCGGACCTCTTGTCGGAATGGGCAGATTCGGTATGGCTCCCGACCCCGGTCTCTGGCTCCTGTTCAGAGCAAGCACCTTAACATTCGGCGGTATTTTGCAGATCGGCGGCAAAAACTGGTTTGAACAAAACTTCTACTTTGAAAAATTTGACAAGTTTGTCAATCGCGTCAAGAACAGCAAACCCGTGCAGATTGTCTGCATGCTCATCTGCTGCTCGCTTATGATCTTCGCGGTTGTCGCAGGCTTCGTCCCCGCAAAATAACAATCCTAAATCCCCCAAAACCTGACGGGACGCCCTTTGCGGTGTCTCGTTTCCTTTTGCCTGTTTTTTTATTTCCCCACCTTTATCCCCTGTTTTTCCATCCGTAAACTTATTGTTTTTCATTTATCAAAACTTATTTCCGAAAACCCTTTGTGCGTTCTGAATCGTCATCCCTTTCTCTTCATCATATAAAAACGACCGTCTTCACAGTCGTTTTGGTACTCCCGTGTATTAGCGAGCTTGTCGAGCGTACGGGAATCGGGCTGTGTCAACAGCCATTCGATTCTCCGTTGGGTGTAAAAAACCGACTGTCTTCACAGTCGTTTTGGTACTCCCGTGTATCAGCGAGCTTGTCGAGCGTACGGGAATCGGGCTGTGTTAACAGCCATTCGATTCCAAGTCGGGGTTAAAAAAACGACTGTCTTCACAGTCGTTTTTGGTACTCCCGTGCATCAGCGAGCCTGCCGAGCGTTCGGGAATCGGGCTGTGTTAACAGCCGTTCGATTCTCCGGAGGGATAACAAAAGCAGACACAAATGTGTCTGCTTTTTGGTACTCCCGACGGGAATCGAACCCATAACTAACCCTTAGGAGGGGTTTATTATATCCATTTAACTACGGAAGCGTTTTATAAGTTGCAAAAAAGATTTTATCGTTTTGCAACTTGTTTGTCAAGGAATCGACGGGCGAAAAGTCTTTGTCGGATTTCTTATTTCAGATAAATGGACGCGTTGGTTGCGGCAATCGCGCCGTCCGCCGCCGCCGTTGCGAGTTGGCGGATATGTTTGGTACGGCAGTCGCCCGCGACGAACAATCCGTCGGTTCCGGTCGTGCCGTCTTCGCCCGCGACGATATATCCGTTTTTGTCGATGTCGACGAAGTCTTTGAAAGCGGAGTTGTCGGGGATTTGCCCTATCGCGATAAACACGGCTTTTACGGGCAGGCGGAATTCCGATTTATCGACGGTATTTTCAAAAACAAGCCCCGAAAGTTCGCCGCCGTCACTTAAAAACTCTTTCAGCGAAAGGTTGTGATAAATCGCGACGTTATCTTTTGTCATAAGGTTGTCGACGTGGGCTTTGTCCGCAAAGAATCTGTCGAAAAGCGTGCAAACGTGGACTTTTTTGCAATAATTCGTCAAAAACAGCGCGTATTGCAAAGCGGTGTTCGCGTCGCCGATGAGCGCGACTTCTTCGTCCTTGTAAAACGCTCCGTCGCACAGCGCGCAATAAGACACGCCGTGACCGATAAGTTCGTCTTCGCCGGGGACGCCGATATGTCTTGCGCTTGCGCCGGTTGCGATGATGACGGATTTCCCTTCGTGCGCGCCGTAGTCGGTGAGAACGGTGAAGACGTCGCCGTCCTTTTTAAGTCCGGTGACCTTTTCCAGCTCGAAATCCGCGCCGTGGTGCATAATCTGTTCAAACAGTCTGTCAGAGAGTTCCGCCCCCGAGATTGCGGTAATCGTGGGGAAGTTTTCGACGCGCGGCGAAAGCGAAATCTGACCGCCGACGGTTTCTTTTTCCAGCACAAGGACTGTTTTGCCGTTTCTTAAAGCGTTGAGGGCGGCAGTCATGCCTGCCGTCCCCGCGCCTATGATAATTACATCGTAAATCATAAATTATTTTGCGTTTTCAACGAATTTTTTAATGAAGCTCGCGTTTTCGTAGCGGTCGTAGCCCTGTCCGTTCGCGACGAGCATAGTGGGGGCTTTTTTGACGCCGTATTTTTGGGTAAGGTCTTTCTGATCTTCCGCGTCGATGACGGTGTATTTGATACCTGCTTTATCGAGCATCATTTTTGCCATTTTGCAGTTGGGGCAGGTTTTCGTTGTGAACAGCAGGATTTCGCCGTCGTTCTTTTTGAAGTTGGGATCTGCCTGCACTCTCACGTCCTGTTCTCCGCAGCAGGTATCGCTGACGATATGCTGGTTTACGCCGTGATACGAAGAGTTTGCGATGTCGTAAGTTTTCCTTTGCGAGAACTCTTGCAGTTTGCCGTCGTTCCAGTTCTGTACGGGACGATAGTAGCCGGTGATACGGCTGTAAACTTCGGCGGGTTGTCCGCATTTGGGGCACTTGAAGTGTTCGCCCGAGATATAGCCGTGCTCTTTGCAGATGCTGTACGTCGGCGAGATGGTGTAATACGGCAGTTTGTAGTTTTCCGCGATGGTTCTGACAAGTTTTGCCGTGGATTTCCAGTCGGGAAGTTTTTCGCCGAGGAACGCGTGGAATACCGTGCCCGAAGTATACAGCGTTTGGAGTTCGTCCTGCACGTCGAGTGCCGAGAAGATATCCGCGGTGTATCCGACGGGAAGATGCGAGCTGTTGGTGTAGTACGGAATATTGTCGTTTTCGGAAGCGGTGATGATGTCGGGGAATTGCGCCTTATCGTGTTTTGCAAGACGATAGGAAGTGGATTCCGCCGGGGTCGCTTCGAGGTTGTACAAATCGCCGTACTGTTCCTGATAATCGGAAAGTCTTTCGCGCATATGGTTGAGGACTTCTTTTGCGAATTCCTGCGTTTCGACGTTCGTCAGGTCTTTTCTGAGCCATTTTGCATTGAGCCCTGCCTCGTTCATGCCGACAAGACCGATTGTCGAGAAGTGGTTGCTGAACGTGCCGAGATAACGTTTGGTGTAAGGATAAAGCCCTTCTTCGAGGAGTTTGGTGATGACGTCGCGTTTGACTTTCAAGCTGCGCGCGGAGATGTCCATCATCTTGTCAAGGCGGCGATAGAAGTCCGCCTTATCGGTTGCGAGATACGCGATTCTGGGAAGGTTGATGGTCACGACGCCGATAGAGCCCGTGCTTTCGCCGCTGCCGAAGAAGCCGCCCGATTTCTTGCGAAGTTCGCGAAGGTCCAGGCGAAGTCTGCAACACATACTTCTGACGTCCGAAGGCTCCATATCGCTGTTGATGTAATTCGAGAAGTACGGGGTGCCGTATTTCGAGGTCATTTCAAACAGGAGTTTGTTGTTTTCGGTTTCCGACCAGTCGAAGTCGCGGGTGATGGAATACGTGGGGATAGGATATTGGAAACCGCGGCCGTTGGCGTCGCCCTCGATCATGATTTCGATAAAGGCCTTATTGACCATATCCATTTCTTTTTTGCAATCCTTGTATTTGAAGTCGCATTCTTTGCCGCCGACGATTGCGTTGAGTTCCGCCAGATCGTTAGGAACCGTCCAGTCAAGCGTGATGTTGGTGAACGGAGCCTGCGTACCCCAACGGCTGGGCGTGTTGACGCCGTAAATGAAGGATTGTATGCACTGCTTTACTTCTTTATAAGAAAGGTTATCGATTTTGACAAACGGCGCAAGATACGTGTCGAATGAGGAAAAAGCCTGTGCGCCCGCCCATTCGTTTTGCATGATGCCCAAAAAGTTTACCATCTGGTTGCAAAGCGTGGAAAGATGCGCCGCGGGGCTTGACGTGATTTTGCCGCGGATTCCGCCAAGACCTTCCTGAATAAGTTGTTTCAGCGACCAACCGGCGCAGTAACCGGTGAGCATCGACAAATCGTGGATGTGAATATCGGCGTTTTTGTGAGCGCGCGCGATTTCTTCGTCGTAAACTTCCGAAAGCCAGTAGTTTGCGGTGATTGCGCCGCTGTTGCTGAGAATAAGTCCGCCGACGGAATAAGTGACCGTGGAGTTTTCTTTCACGCGCCAGTCTTCAAGATGGACGTAATTGTTGACGACTTCCTTATAGTCAAGTATCGTCGACTTCATATTACGGATCTTTTCACGTTGTTTTCTGTAAAGAATGTATGCCTTTGCAACGTCGGTGTAGCCCGATTGTTCAAGGACGTGCTCGACGCTGTCCTGGATGTCTTCGACGTGGACGAGATTGTTTTCAATCTTGTTTTCGAAATCCGCGGTAACGCGGAGCGTCAACATGTCGATGATTGCGGGAACGTACTGCTTGTTCTGCGCCTCAAACGCTTTGGTAATGGCGACAGAGACTTTGTTAAGATCAAAATCGGTTATTTTACCGTCTCTTTTAATTACCTGATACATTTTCCTCATTTCCTTTATATTTTCTTTTGTTAATTTCTTTATACTTAACGACGTCGTCGTTTTGTTTTTTCGGTTGCCATTTGTACGAAGTACTTATGTCATTGCGCGGATTCTTACTAAACCCCCTATAAAACGATTTCCGACAAACTTAAAAAGGCGCAAGATTTTGCCTTTTTATCGTTTTTGGGCACAAAAAGGGGAGTTTCCCGTGAAGATTCTGTGAAAAATCCAAGCGGATAACACCCTGACATATCGCTATTGCGAGTACATTCATAATAACACGCATAAAAGCACGTGTCAATTGTTTTATATCAATATATTGATTTGTTTTTTTAACCGCACCACAAGATATTGTGGTATCAGTCTATGCCGCGAATTTCAATTTTATCGACTTTTCCGTCGAAAATCGGCAATATTTCTTCCATTTCCTCTCTTGTCAGCCCGTGAAGTGTCTCGTCAATCAGATCGCCGCTGTCCTTAAATGCTTGAAGATAATATTTTTTCGCGCCCGAGATAAGGTCGGCGACGCCGTAAAACGAGTTTTTGTCGTTAAATTCGCGGACGACGGTCGTGCGGAATTCGTAATCGACGTGGTCTTCAAGAAGGTATTTCACGCAGCGTTTTATTTTTGCGGTGTCGTAATTTTTTATGCCGACGGACATGCCGTAATTTCCAGGGCTGTTTTTAATGTCCATCGCGACGTAGTCCACCGCCCCTTCTTCGACCGCGCGGATCAGCATATCGGGGTTCGTGCCGTTGGTGTCGAGTTTCACTTTGTACGAAAGCGACTTTACCTTTTTCATAAAGTCGATAAGGTCGGGGTTGAGCGTAGGCTCGCCGCCGGTGATACAAACGCCTTCCAGTATGCCCTGTCGCTTTTTAAGATACGCGAATATTTCGTCTTCGGGGATAACGGGTTGTCCCATCGGATTTTCGACAAGGCTCGCGTTGTGACAAAACGGACAACGGAAATTGCACCCGCCCGTAAAAAGCGTGCATGCGGTAAGCCCCGGATAGTCCAGGAGCGTCAGTTTGTTAAGCCCGTGAATAATCATTCTTCTTTGCCCTTTTTTGTTTGTGATCGGATTACCGATATTTATTATAAGTATACCCCGAGCGCGCGCTTTTTCAAAGCGAAATACAACAAAAACAAACGGGCGCGGTCAATGAAAATTCGTTGACATATTTTTCTTACGCGCGTATAATATGCTTATTAAAATATATTTGGAGGATTTAGTTTATGAAAAAGAACCTTGGCAAAATTCTTGCCGTTATTCTTGTAGTTGCACTTCTTGCAACCGTACTTTGCGCTTGCGTACCTTCTAAATTCACGAAAGCCGAAGCAAACCTTAAAGAGAATGGCTATGCTGCCACTACTGTTGGAAACGGCGAACTTGTAAATGGCGCTAACGCTATGGCGAAAGTTGCCGCTGCTGCTCTTGACGTTACCATGACCGGCAAATGCGACAACATCGTTACCGGCGTAAGCAAAGACGGCAAACAAAGCGTTACCATTTACTACTTCGACAATGCGAAAGACGCAAGAGCTTTCAACAAAGCTTACAAAGCAAACGTTAAGAAAGCTAAGGATGAACTCAAAAAACAAAAAGACGCCGGCAAGATCAGCGAGGACGATTACAAAAAAGCTCTTGAAGATATGAAAAACAACAAATTCGGCGTTTCCGGAAAAGCTTTCTACGCCGGCACCAAAGCAGCTGTTAAGGCTTGCAACTAATTAACGAACAACAAAAAAAATCACCGAGCAATCGGTGATTTTTTTTGTGCTTTTCTTTCGTCCTTAACCGACGTCCGTCCGCACCGGTTTTACAAGGATTCCTTATTAAAAAGATTAAAAAGCCCACGCAAGATACTGTATAATGGGCCCCGACGGGATACTGTGTACCCGTTGGGAAAAGGAATAAACAAGCAAAAGACAAACGATTGTCGCTTGCGACAATCGTTTGGTCAAAAGCGCGGTTTATGACGCGTGCGCCTATAAGTCGTCCGCATCTTGCGTGGGCGTTTCAAGCGGCTCGTACGTTTCAAAAGTCATAAGCGCAGGAAAACAGCCGTACATTCCAAGCGGATCATACATATTCGGCGCAAACGCCGCCTGGTTGATTTCATTTTTACTTTTCAATGATTTCATAAACCCTCCGCCCTTTATTCTGTGCAAAACGGCGGGGTTTATTCTTGTTTGTCCTTTTTCACTTCAAGCGCGGGCTTGTCGCTTGCATTGAGCGGGGAAATTACCGATTGTCCCAACTGACTTTCGATGTCCGTTCTTGCGTTTTTTGCAACTTTTCCGCCGCGTTTAGCAATCGTTTTACTTTCTTCAAACGTATCGGGCTGTTCCCGTTTCGATATCGCCGTCGTCGTAACTTCCGCAAGCATATTCAGGACAAGTTCGATATTCGTCATATTGTCTCTGAGATTTTCTTTTTTCAGCCCTTTGAGTTCTTTATATTCTTTAACGGATAATCCGCTCCAAGCTTTTGTCATTTCGTTTGTTAAAATCGCGTAATCTTTTTCCTGCTCTATTCCGCGTTCTTTCCACTCGTCGGTCAGTTCCTTACGCATTTCTATTGTCTGCAAGCGCTGATTGATCCATCCTTCTGTATAACCTTTGGCACGATAAAAATCCGCGCCGCGAAGTATCGCCTTTTCGGGATCGGCTATTTCGTCAAGCCGTTCGCTTCCAACCTGAGCCAGCCACATTTTGAACGGCTCCGCTTTCGGCGACGGAATCGACTGCACAAGCCGCAAAACGCCTTTCGTGTCAAGTACATCCGTATTATAGGTTTTTCCGTCTTTCGGTGAACGAAGTTTCAGTCGGTTACAATTTGTAACCAACTCACTTCCTTCTTTTTTGAGACGGTTCTTTAAAACTTTCCAATAGTTATTTGGATTTGGACTATCCGTCAAAACGGATACGATATCAACGACGGAAAAATACCATTCTTCTTCATCGGCGTTCCACACCGTACGAATTTGTTTTTGCTCAAAAATTTTGATTTTGTTTTCCATACGGACCTCTTATCATCGGATTATCTTTATTATACCATTTTCTCTGCACTTTTTCAATGCGAACACAGCCAAATGTTTTGAAAATGCAAAGCACGCCCTGAAAAGGCGGGATTTGCTGTCTTTAAGCCCCACAAGTACAAAAGTATCTTGTGGTGTCCCCGTGACGTTTCTTTCGGGGTTCGGAAAATCCTAGTGTACGCGTCGCACAACTTCGCTTTTGAAATCACGTTATCGCGAGCGATAACGCTCACTCTTTTGCTCGTGTGCGCCTTTTCCCCACGGGTACACAGTATCCTGCGGGGTCCCCTAACTCTAAAAAGTCAGAATTTTGATGAGATTTTGACGTTTCTTTTGGGGTTCTGAAAATCCTAGTGTACTAATGCGTACACGGATTTTCGGGTCCCCGAAAAAACTCAAAAGGTCGCAAAATTATGACTTTTTACCCTTTGGTGATGGTATCGTTGTCGTCCAAAGTCACATCTTCCACCGAAACTCCGCTGTCTTTGATATGCTCGATCTCGGGAGCGGCGGCGTCGGGAGCGGCGTCGGTGGCGGCGTCCTTTTTCCCTGCCGTGTTGGCGGACTTCCTGTAAATGACGAATTTCTGCCAGCAGAATTCCAGAACGCCGTTGATAAGCATTACGGTTGCTTCTGCCAAAAGTTTTGCTCCCTCACCTCCGCCAAGCGACGACGATACGGCGTGAACGTACCAAGTCTGGAAGGGATAAAACGGGACGTAAAACAGGAACGCGAGCGCCATTGCGACGGGCACGTTCTTTGCCGACTTGAACGTGAATTTGCGGTTCAAGGTAAAGTTCCACAAAACGGACAGCGCCAACGCAACCGTGGTCGCCACAAACAGCGTCTTGGGCATCACGGTGATGAAGTTGATTGTGCCCCAGTCGAGTTTTTTGAAAGCGAAAGTCATTATCGTGAACGATAAGAACTGGATAATTCCTGCGCTTGCCGTGCAAAGAAGATACTTGAATGCTTGCCAACGCGTACCGTTTTTTGCGTTCATTTCTTTGAATTTTTCTTTGCGTTCTGCTTTTCTTTGTGCCTTTTCTTCGGGCGTGAGTTTTTGTTTTGCCATACTTTCTCCTTATTATAACGGGCGTCTGATTGCAGTGTCTTCCGCTTCGCCGCAGCAGTGAATGTGCATATTGTTCATTACTCTGAATGCGTCGGCGCGAATATGGAAGCTTCGCAAGCCGTTAAGACGGACTTTCAGGCGCATGTACAGCATAAGACTTTTGCCGTTGTCGGGCGGGGGACATTGTGACACGAAGCAAGCGTACGCCGCTTTTGTTTTTTCAAAGTCTTTTTTGGTGATTTTGACATATTTGTTGGGTTTACCGGTGAAATAGTATGCCAGAACCGTTGGTTTTGCAATTTGGGTTGCCCCGACGCTTTTCATCATATTGACGTTGCTGCACATAAAATACGCCTTCGACACCGCCTCTCCCACGCGAAGATGGTCAGGGTGGCTTTCGGGGTACAGCTTGTGGTCGGGACCGATCACGACGTCGGGCTTAATTTCTGCGATGACCTTTGCGATTTCGATGCGGAGCGCAACTTCGTCGTACATGCCGCCGTCCTCAAAAGGCAGAAATCTGACGTCCTTAACGCCCAGAATTTTCGCGGAAGCAAGTTGTTCGTCACGGCGGATTTTAACAAGCGTTTCGGGCGACACGTTTTCGTCTTCCGTGCCGAACCGTCCGTCGGTGCAAACGAGATAATATACGTCCTTCCCTTCGCGCGCAAGCCTTGCGACGGTGCTGCCCACGGCAATTTCGATATCGTCGGGGTGCGGCGCAACGAACAAATACGTCTTGAATTTTTCGATTTTCGGAACGGGTGCGACCGCTTTTATGAGCAATCTGTTGAGTAACATAACTTTCTCCCTGGGCAATCTTACAATATTTTAACACACGATATTTGTTAAGTAAAGGCTTTTCAAAAAAATGTGGTTTTCTTATGAAACGAAACAAATAAAAAACATCATACTGTCAATAGGACACTATTGCTGTATAGATGACCATCTTTTTGATGAGAAATTGTCTGGTATCCGGGTTGAGTGTGTTTTGGATAAGAAAATTTGCTTTTAATAACGTACAATGTTTATTCGGTTTGTTTTATTATAAATTTTACATAAATAGTTAAAGCGTTCTTGACGCGGTTACCCTTCCGAGCGGCGCGCACTGCACTTTTGCTTGTGTGCGACTTTTTCTCCACGCAAGTACGAAAGTATCTTGCGTGGGTTTTGTAATATGGAGCCCTTCCGGGAGATTGCCACGCTGCGCTCGCAATGACATTAAGTACTTCGTACGGAATAAAACACACTCCCTAAAAAGTCAGAATTTTGATGCTATTAAGCCCCACAAGTACAAAAGTATCTTGTGGGGACCCCGTGATGTTTCTTTTGGGGTTCGGAAAATCCTTGTGTACTTGGCGTACACGGATTTTCGGGTTCCCGAAAAAACTCAAAAGGTCGCAAAATTCTGCCGTTTTTTGTTGAGAAAGGGGGCTGAGCAACAGCCCAGCCCCCTTTTTACCTATTCTGTTGTATCAACCACTCGATTAGTTTGCGATTGTGCCGTCTTCCGGCGTTAAAATCGTGATATTGAACGCGTTCTTTTTCGTGTTCTCGTCTTTCAAGAGGTCTTTGTCGATTGTGATTTTCGGCGCTTCCGTCAGGAAGTTGACGTAGCCTTTGATCGAGAACGTCTTTCCGTAGACTTTTCCTTCGACTTTTGCTTCGCCGTACGTTACGCGGTCGCCGTCTTTCTTCGTGCCGATGATGACTTTAAGCGCGATGTCGTTAATGATTTCCGCATTTGCGCTTGTGCCAGCCGCCTCTATTTCATGGACTTTCCACGTGGTTCCCTCAAGGTACGGGACGTAGGTCTTTCCGAGGCGGTATGCCTGACGGAGCAACGAACCGGCTTGACCGTCGATATAGTTGCTTTCCGTGTATGCCGCGCCTGTGCGATTAAGTTCGTTTTCGATTGCTTGTTTAAGGACGTCGGGCGTGTTGATAAGCACGAGTTTGCCGTCTTTAAATTCAAACCCTTCATCGGAAAGATATTTCGCGTTGTTTTTCTTTGCGTCAAGCTCTGCATAAAGCACGTACGGGTACAGATATTTGTTGCCCGCGCTGTCTTCGACCACGGCGTAACCGTATTTTTGCATATTTTCAGTCGTTGCCGTCGCTTTGTTTTCAGCAAAGAACCTTTCGCCTTCGGTCATATATTCCGCGGGACGGAGCAACATAAGCTGTTTGCTGAGACCTTGCGCGTAAATTCCGCGAGCCGTCAACTTGTAAAGTTCTTTTTCGAATTCCTTATAAACCGCGACCGAGTCGTAGGTTTTGCCCGCGGGAACGACTTGATACTTCGTGAAGTATTTCATTGCAAGAGCGACCATGCTCACCGCGTCGATATTCTTGTTGTTGTATTTAAACAAGTTGTCGAACGTCGTTGCAAGAAGTTTTTCGCCGCCGATAACGAGCGAGTTGTCAAGACCGTCCGCCTGATTGATGCCGATAAGTCCGTACACTGCGGGAATTATGCCCACGTCGCCTTTCATCACCAGGTTCATAATAACGTCTTCAATTGTGATGTCGTTTTCAGCAGATGCGGTTGCAGGTTTCTCGAAATTCAACAGAATGCCCATTCCTTTTCCGCTGATGAAGCTGTTGATAATGTTCACGAAGTTCAAGCCCGTGACGTGCGCTTCTCCGGTCTGGATAAAGTGATTGATTGCGGTATTGACGCTTTCGTAATTATAAGATGCCTTGTAGTGATTGTATCTCTTTCCAGTGTAAGTCTTTGATTCTTCGGCAGAAAGTTTATAATATACCTTCTTCAATTTTACGAGTTTCACGCCGTACTCGCCGTTCACGTCTTCAACCCAGAACCACTTTTCGTGGACTTTTGCAGTGTAGGCGACATCTTGATTATACTTTTTGCCGGTGTAGCCAGCGGAGTTTTCGGGTGTAAGCAAGAAGTAGTTTCCTTTTTCATCGACGCCGTACTTGCCGTCCGTTGCTTCGACGTACACGGTTTTCTTGTCATAGAAGCCCCACTTGCCGTCGTCGGTTTTTTGGAAGCCCCAAACGCCGATTCCGCCGTTTTTGCCCATATAGACGCACAAGTCGAGGATTGTGGGAACGATGTTTTTATATTCGTCCATAATCTTCGCATCGAGTTGCAGGTCGTATTGAGGCGTGTCGGTAATGCTTACGTTCGTTGCATAAAGTTGGATTTTTGCAACTGTCTTTTCGTTTGCGGTGATTGTCGCCACCGCTTTGGTGTTTTCGATATTTACGAAATCGAGCGTGCCTTTGATATTGAGTTTCAGCGTTTTGGGAACGGTGAGCGTTTTCGTTGCCGCGTCGTATTTCAGATCGTCGCCGCCGACTTTGATTTTCAAGCCGTCGGGACTTGTGTAGTCGTGTGCGACAAGGCTCAGAAGGTCTTCTCCGAAGTTGAAATCAAGACCTGCGTCGATATTCATTGCGCCGTATTCGGCTTTGTTTACAGCCGTCGTGGAAATCGCGTCTTTACTGTTTCCGATTTTAAGGTCGGTGATTGCAAGTTCGATACCGAAAGTCCTGTTGTTTTCGCCTGCGGGCAGGTTAAGGTCGAGGAAGAATTTGCTCATCTTGCCGATGCTGCCGTTTGCGCCCTTTTCCTTTTCAAAGCCCAACTTGATTGCGCCGTTTTTCGTCACGGCAATGCTTTCGCCAAGGCTGAAAGGATTGAGCGCGATCGTTGCGGAAAGTTTTTGCGACAGGTCGTTCTTGACGGACGTGTAACCTTTGTTCGCTTCTTGGAACTGACCGTTTTTCCAGGTGTACCAGGTAGGTTCGCTGAACAAGTTGCTTGCAAACGGTGTGCCTTTTAAGTCCGCGGTAAGGATGCCCTGAACGTCAAGGGTTTCGCCAAAGTATCTGTAAAAGGTTTCTTTGCCGCCGAATATCTCCGAAAGCATGTTGTTGATCGAAATGCCGCTGAAAGAAATGTTCTTTTCAAAAATCGTGTCGGCAAGGGTTTTTACGACGTGTGTGCCGTTTGCGTCTTTAACATATTCGCCGTTAACGAGGTTGTAACGATTTCTGCTTGCCGCATTGACAAGCGTGTCGCTGTACGGCATATACTCTTTCTTTACGAACGTGTTGATAAGCCCGGTGATAACTTCGTTAAGGTCAAAGTTGCCGCCGTTGAAAGCCTCGACAACGCTCTTTACGACGTTGTTTTTGAGCAACCCTTCGATCTTTGTGAAAAACGCGTCTTTGACGGTTTGTCCGTTTGCGGTCTTTTCAAGTTTTGAAAGGTCAACGCCGACTTTGTTCCCCGCAATCGTTGCGTAAAGGAAGTCTTTTTCGTAAATAAGGCGGAAAGAATCAACGCCGTTAATGCGCGCGGACACGTCGATATAAGTTTCGTTGTCTTCCGTGAGAGCAACCGCTTTCGAATATCTCGTTTGTCCTTCGTGGAGGCTTGCGTCGTACGACACGTACTTGCCGTCGATAAGGACGTATGCGCCGTTTGCAGTGGCGATATATTTGTCGATGACGTTCTGACGGTCGAGAAAACCTTTCAGAGCAAGTTCGATCGGCATTCTTTCTGCGACGCCGCCGTCCTTTTTAAGGGTGATTGTCGCGCCGAGGCTCAAAGCGATGTTTTTGCCGTCGGCAAGTTCAAACGAAGTGCCGTTTGCGATTTCGTTGGCACTTTTGAACATCGTGTTGACAAATGCGTTCATCGAGGCGCCTGCTTGGTTGCCGCCGGTTCCGCCACCGCCGGTTCCGCCACCGCCGCCCGTTCCGCCGCCTTGGTTTCCGCCACCGTTGCCTTTATTTTTGCAGGCAGCCAGAACGCCGACGCACAAAACGAGAACGCAAACTATTGCGAGTACTCGCAAAAAATTCTTGTTTTTCATTTTTCGTCTCCTTTCGAGATTTAAATTGTACACGCACGCGGACGTGCGTATATCTCTACATTCTACATTTTAATATTTATTAGTTTTCTTGTCAAGGCTAAGTCGGGATTTCCGCTTGACGCGCGCCGTTTCGGGGTTATCGGCAAATCGTTTTAAGGTAATTTTTAACCTAAACGTTACAAATGCGCCCGCGTGTAATATTTTGCGAAAAACCTTTACATATTGTCCTTACGTTTGTATAATAATCGTTAGGAGGAATTTTATGCACGATTCGCACGTTCACAGCATTTTTTCGGACGACGGCATGGAGGCGGTCGAAGACGTCGTTGCGACGGCGCTTTCTCGCGGTTGCGACTATGTCGCGATCACCGATCACGTCAACCGCGATTATCAGGTCATCGGATACGACAACCCGCAAATAAATATGTCGGCGTACGTCGCCGCGATGCAGAACTTCAAACGCCGCTTCAATAAGAAAGGCTTCCGCCTTGCCATGGGTGCGGAACTCGGATACCTTAAATCGGCAAACAATCTGTATATCAAAGACCTTGCCGATATCGACTTCGACGTCATTATCAACAGCGTTCACTGCGTGCTCGGCAGCGAGGTCTATTACGCGGAATATTTCAATAAGTGCCCCTATAAACACTTTGCCTATCTCGAATACCTGAAAGCCGTCCGGGAAAGCGTCGACGCGCCCTACCCCTACGACATCATCGGCCACATAGGCTATATCCAAAGAAACGCGCCGTATAAGGAGCCCGATATGTTTTACGAGGAGTTCTCGGACATCTTTGACGATATCCTCACCGCCATCATCGAAAAAGATAAGTGCCTGGAAGTCAACAGCAAAACTTATCGCGGCGGAAAAACCACAAGCGAGTTTTCTTTGCGACACCTGTCAATCCCCGACGTCGACGTCCTGAAACGATACTACGAACTCGGCGGAAGGAAAATTTCTTTCGGCAGCGACGCACACCGCACAAACAGCATCGCTTATAATTACGACAAAATCGCGGCGGCAATGAAAGAAATCGGCTTTGAAGGTTTCACCCGATACGTGAACCGCGAGCCGGAACTTGTGAAGTTTTGATAAACCGAAAACAATACCAACCGTGAATAATACGATAACAAAAAACCGTCGCTTCCCGACGGTTTTTTCACGCTTCGCGATTTATAAAACGCTTTTCGTCACGTTGAACTTTACGCCAAAGGCGTTTGTGACTTCGTGATATTCCGCGTTTTCAAAAAGTCCGCTCGTGCGGGACACGACGTAATCCGCGCACTCAAAAAGGGGCTCCGAAAATCCTTTGTCGATATGATATATTTCCAGCGGTCGGCGGGCGGGAGTTTTAACCTTTGTGTTTCTGATTATTGCAAATAATTTTTTCATTTTGTTCACCTCTTGATTGCATTATTGCATACAAAATATGACAATGCTTTGCATATTATTGAAAAATGTTTGAATTTTTTCGTTTTTTTTCGCAAGGTGAATTTTTGCAAAAAGAAACGCCCCGAAAATCGGGACGCTCTTTTGATTTAGGTGGAAAGATTACTGTCGTAATCCGATAATAAGCATATTATTAGCCGACTTGGATGCTGGCGTTGCCGCTGACTTGTACAACGTATTTGCCGTTTTCGACTTCCGGCTCACCGGGGATATATTTTGCAACGCCGTTGATGTCGACGTTCACGTTTACAGAGCCCACAACGACAACCGTCGCCGTACCGTTGATTGCAAAGTCGTTTTTGTCAAGGTTGGTTGCGTTTGCATTCGAGATAACGTTTGCAACGACGTTCACTTTAACGGTTTCTTGACCTTCTTTCCCGACCGCTACGTCAACGTAGACTTTCGCGCCGTGTTCGGTATCGCTGATTTTGCCAAGTTCGACTTTCACGTTGACCTTGCATGCGTTGTCAACACCGACGTTAACTTCAACCACAACACCACCGTTGTCGTTGGACCATGCCTTGACGTTTACGCCAACACCGTCAACTTTAAGACCGGTGCCTGCTCCAAAAGCGAACACCATTGTGTCTTTTTCTTTGTCATAAGTGCAGGTTCCGCTGATTTTGACAAATTCTTTTTCGCCGTGCATTACAACCGCTTCGAAAGCATAATCTTCTTTGCCGTTGATGTCTGCGTCTTCCTCGGAAACTTCGCCGTCTTTGATTTTCTTTGCGTTGATGTAAATCGTCGATACGTCGGATACGTCTTTGCCTTCGGCGTCTTTATAAGTGACGGTCACGAGCATTTTGTAGTTATAGCCGTCTTTTTCGTTGGATGCTTCCACTTTGACGTCAACATTGTGATCTTTGATGTACGCCTTTGCGTTGTTTACGTATTCGTTAAGGTATTTTGCGATTTCGTTGGTTGCCAGGCTGATGCCGGGAATGCCTTTGATGGTGAAATAAGGATCAACGTTTTCATCGCCTTCCGCCGAAGCAGTGCCCGCTGCCGAAGAGTTCATCGCGACCGCGATTGCCGTGCCGAGAGTTTCGGCGTTGTTTGCTTTTGCAGGTGCGGTTTTCTTATCCTTATTGCAGGCGGTAAGTCCGACCGCAAGAGCCGCTACCATAGATACTACAAGAAGTATTGCCAGGATTTTCTTTTTCATATTGAGTAAAACCTCCGTGTTTTTCAAATTGTTTTCGCAAAGTAAACAATCGACGAGCGCGTTTTATTGGGATTTTCTGAAACTTTTTTATTTTTTTCAAAAACGGTATATTTTCGATATTTCTTCTCAATTCTTATTTATATTAAATTGCAACAAAAAACCTTACCGTTTCCGATAAGGCTTGTTTTTGTTTTTATATTGTATATTAAATATTAAAAATACTGTTTGACGTTTGTTCGCTCGGGTTCAGAATGTTGTTGATTAAACCGCTGATATAATTGTCATACATCGCCTTGATTTTCGCAAAGTCGATGTTTTCAAGGGAGATACGGATTTCCGCAACTTTTGTCTGCACCTCGGTCAGCCCTAAATTCTCGCACATGCTTTCGATTCTTTTAAGGCTTTCAATCATTTCATTATAACTGCCTCTCACAAATTCCTTGAATACATCAAACCCACTGTTCTTAATGTCTGAAAGTTGTGCTACGGCAATCTGACAATATATGTCCGAAAACAAGCTTCTGTCGCCGAGCCAGGATTCTTCCAGCAGACTCTTTCTTTTGGCAAAAGCGGCGGTTAATTGCTCAAAACTCATTGATGAAGTCGCGTTTTGCAAATATTTCTTCGCTTGGTTTGCAAGGTCTTCCTTTGAAATCGTCTTTATCGACAGCGAAAAGTCAAACGCCGTCGAAAGTCGTTTTGCAAAGCTTTCGGCGGTCTCGCCGGAAACGGAAACGGAAAGCCCGTCCGCGTCATCGACGAATTTGAGCGTCCGCGCGGCTTCGTTGATTTTTCTTGTCGCAGCGTCAAATTTCAGCCCTTTCAATTCGCCCGAAAGATGCAGTATCATGTCGCCGTCCACGTTTTCGGCGCGCACCGTTTCCACGGTTTCTTCGCTGTTTAACGTGAGCGTGATTTTTGCGCCGTCGGTTTTTTCGTCCGCCGCCGCAGTCGCTTTGTCCGCGCCCGCAGAAACCTGCACGTAATAATAATTGCTTATCGGCGAATTATCTTTTTTCGGCGCGAATAAGACGCCGCAGGTGATCGCGATTGCCACAATCAGCACGCACGCCACGGCGGACGTCGCGATTCTGAACGCTTTGCTTGCGCCCGCTTTCTTTGTTTTCGCCACGGGTTTTTCGATATAGGAGGACTGCACGACGTTGTCGTAAACGCGCGGCGTAATGCTTTCGATTTCGCTTTTTAATCTGTTTTTCAAATCTTTGTTGTTCACGCTTGCTCCTCCTTTAAGTATTTTCTGAGTTTTTTAAGGCTATTGTTGTACGTCCAGAGTACCGTGCCCACGGGTTTTTTTACGATTTCAGCAATCTCGCGATGTTTGAATCCCGCCACGACGTACAGCATAACGATTTGCGCTTCGTCGGCGGTCAGCACCTTTTTCATCGCGTCGGTGACGGTGGTGTCGGCAAGTTCCTCGACGCTCTTTCCGCCGGACACGGGTTCCCACTCCGAAAAATCCGTCGCGGTCTCGTACTTCGCGCGCTTTATGTGGTTGAAGGCGATGTTTTTGCCGATCTCGATAAGAAACGCCGCCGGATTGCCCGATTTGTAACTTTGCACGCTTTGTCTGAAACGCACGTACGTATCCTGCATAAGGTCTTCGGCAACTTCCCTTCTCCTTACTATCGACAATAAATACGAAAACAAACCTTTTGACGTGAGTTCGTAAAACTCCGCAAAAGCGGTTTCATCGCCCGATTCCTTGATGCGCGCTATTAAAATGTCAAGGCGTTTATTATCCAAACGGAAAACCTCTTTTATTTAATAGGCATATTATACAAAGTCGGGAAGAATTTTGCAACCGATATAACCCTTGCAACAAATAAACAATCGAATCCCTTTTTTTATTTGACGATTTTTACATTTTTTCGGATTTTGTCAAAAAACGGCGGATTTTTCAGTTTCCGCCGTGTTTTTTCCAAAAAGAAACCCCGGAAAAATCCGGGGGAGTTCTTTCTTTTTGTGTTTGTCAGCCTTGGATTGCTCCGACGGGGCAGCCTTCTGCGCAAGCGCCACAATCGATGCATTCGTCGGGGTTGATTTCGTATTTACCGCCGTTTTCGGAAATAGCACCTACCGGGCAAGTGTCCGCGCACGCTCCGCAAGCGATGCATTCATCACTGATTTTGTGTGCCATAGTAACGTCTCCTTTTCAAATTTGTCTTATTTGGGTTTTCCCCTTTTCATTATATTACCACACCGCCGCGGAATTTGCAAGGGTTTTCAAATTTTACTTGACTTTTATTTAGACAAACGCGCGAAAACAATATATAATAAGGATTATGAAACCGTTGTACGACAAAATCTGCGAATACGTCGCAAAAAATCCCGCGCGCTTCCATATGCCGGCGCACTTCGGCACGGGCGATAATCCGCTTTTTTCAAGCGCGAAATACGACGTGACCGAACTCGATTTTTCGGACAATCTGCAAAATCCGACGGGCGCGATACTTGAAAGCGAAAAGGAATGCGCGAAAACGTACGGCGCGAAAAACTGCTTTTATCTGACCTCGGGCAGCACGACGGGGGTTTTCATCGCAATGAGCGCGATACGAAACCGCACCGACGAAATTATCGTTGCCCGCTCTTCGCATAAGTCGGTTTACGCGGCGGCAAGAACGCTCGGGTTTAAGGTAAGATATATTCCGTCGTCTTTCGACAAAAACGGAATCCCTTTGCCCGTGACGGAAAAAGACGTCGAAACCGCGCTTGAACAATATCCGTCTGCGGGCGCGTGCGTCATAACGTCGCCGAATTACTTCGGCATGACGGCGGACGCAAAAAGTATATCCGCGCTTGTGAAAAAACGTGGCAAAATTCTTTTCGTAGACGAGGCGCACGGCGCGCATTTCCCGTTTTCAGAACGCTTTGAAAAAGGCTTTTCGGGATTTTCCGACATTTCCGTTACAAGTTTTCACAAAACCTTGCCCGTGTATTCGGGCGGGGCGGCTTTATTTTGCAATAACGATACTTTAACGGACGATTTGTTGCGTTTACGTGCCGATTTGCACACCACAAGCCCGTGCTATCTTACCCTTGCAAGCATTGATTATTCCCTTGACGAAAGAAGAATATCGGGCGAAGAAAAGTATGAAAAACTTTTTGAAAAGGTAAACTTATTAAAAGAAAAACTGCCCGGGAAAATAATTAAAAACGACGACTTCACAAGGCTTGTCGTAAGGTGCGGGGACAACGGGTTTTCGGCGCTTAGAAGTAAAAACGTCGTGCCCGAAATGACTTTTTACGATTTGGCAGTCTTTATACTTTCTCCCGAAAACGAGGAAAGAATCGACGATATTTACGACGCCTTAAAAGACGTGAAATGTGAAAGCGCGCGTGAAATTCCGCCCTTGCCCGCGCCTGTTTTCAAAAAAGTAACGGGCGGCGGCGCGTATCTTCCGCTGCACGACGCGATAGGTCACGTGTCGTTAAGAGAGGTCGGAACGTATCCCCCGGGCATTCCCGTCGTCGCGTACGGCGAAGTAATTACCGACAATATTGCCGATTTTTTGAAAGACCGCGACGTTTTTGGTTTTGTAAACGGCAGATTATATGTTACAATAGATAAGTAGAATAATTAACGGACATCATTATGAAAGGAAAATTTATCACTTTTGAAGGCGGCGAAGGCGTCGGAAAATCCACGCAGGTTCGTCTTCTTATGGAATATCTTGAAAAAACGTCGCAACCCGCCGTTCTCGTTCGTCAGCCCGGCGGCACTCCTATTTGCGAAAAAATTCGCGAAATTCTGCTCTCGCCGGAAAGCGCGGATATGACGCCCGAGTGCGAGGCGTATCTTTACGCAGCGGCGCGCGCGCAACTTTTAAGGGAAGTCGTCATTCCCGCCCTTAACGAAGGAAAAATCGTGATTTGCGACAGGCACGTCGACAGTTCCGTCGCCTATCAGGGCGCGGGACGCGGACTCGGCACCGACGTCGTGAAAAACATAAACGCAAAAGCAATCGAGGGCTGCCCCATCGACGCGACGGTTTTCATCGACCTGCCCCACGACAAAATGTTCAGAAGCCGCAAAAAGGCGGAAGAACTGGGCGACCGTTTCGAGGTGGAATCGGGCGATTTCCACGCCCGCGTTTACAAGGGCTTTTCCGACATCGCCGACGAAAATCCGGAAAGGGTGATCCGCATCGTCCCATGCGAGTGCAAGGCCGAAACAAGCCGACATATTATCGACGCCCTTCGCGAAAAAGGACTTATCAGATGATTGAGTTTCAGGACGCTCTGAAAAAGAGCCGCGCCTACAACTTAATAAAACACGATATCGACACGGGCAATTTGTCGCACGCTTATATGGTGATTTCGCCCGACGTTTTCGCCGTGCAAAACCTTTTCAGACTGATTGCGTGCGCGGTATATTGCAAGGACGCCTGCACGACCTGCCCCGTTTGCAAAAAAGTGCTGAACGGGAATCACGCCGACGTGAAATTCATCAACGAAGACGGCAAAAAAATCAAGGTCGAAGACGTCGCCGCCCTTATCGAAGACACCGAGACGAAACCGTTTGAGAGCGACAACAAACTGTACTTTGTAAATTCCGCGGACAAAATGAACCCCGCCGCGCAAAACAAGTTGCTGAAAACCCTGGAAGAACCGCAAAAAGCGGTGAGCATATTCTTAGGAGTCGGCAGCGAAAGCGCGATTCTGGACACGGTGAAGTCGAGAACGAAAAAAATAACCCTTGACAGGTTTTCCGCGGGCGACATAAAAGACGCATTGATTTGTTCGGGCGTTGCCGTCGGAAACGCGACGATTGCCGCCGCCTGCGCCGACGGTATGCTGTGGCGCGCAAAGGAAATTTCGTCAAACTCCGCCTTTTCGGAAACGTTCGACCGCGCCATATTCATACTCAACAATCTGAAAAAAAGCAGCGATGTGGCGTCGTTTTTGAATGATAAAACCCTTGATAAGGATAATTTGCCCGTTTTTCTGGACGCGCTCTCAATCGTTCTTCGCGATATGATTGCGGCAAAAACCGACAAGAACCTTATCATGAGTAAACATAAGGAATGGGAAATCGAAACGCTGTCGAAAGGCTTTTCGCTTGACGCCCTTTCCAACATACTTTATCTTGTCAACGAAGAAAGAAAAAAATTGAGTTTTTACGTGGGAAGCACCGGCGTTGTCGAAAACCTGCTTCTCGGTATTTTGGAGGTTAAATATAAATGTCAGTAACGATAGTCGGCATAAAATTTAAGAACTCGTGCAAGGTGTACTATTTCAGCCCCGAGAAAATTTCGTTTTCGGAAGGCGACGCGGCGATTGTCGAAACGGCGCGCGGCACGGAATACGGCGAAGTCGTGCTCTCAAACCGCGAAGTCGACGACAAAGACGTCGTGCAACCTTTGAAACCCGTTTTAAGGAAAGCCACCGACGCCGACAAAAAACAGGTGGAAAAAAACCTTGCCATGCGCCCCGAAGCCATTCGCATCGCAAACGAGAAAATCGAAAAACACAACCTTAATATGAAACTTGTGGACGTGGAATACACTTTTGACCGTCAGAAGATTATCTTTTACTTCACGGCGGCGGGACGAGTCGATTTCCGCGACCTTGTCAAAGACCTTGCGGGCGTGTTCAGAAACCGCATCGAACTTCGCCAGATTTATGAACGCGACGACGCGAAAATGCGCGGCGCGCTTGCCCCCTGCGGACGGCCGTGCTGCTGCAACACCTGTCTTCCCGACTTTGCGAAAGTTTCCATCAAAATGGCGAAACTGCAAGGGCTGTCGCTTAACCCCACAAAAATCAGCGGCGTTTGCGGACGTCTTATGTGCTGCTTGAAATTCGAGAACGATTACTACGCCGAAATGTACAAAAAAATGCCCAAGGTCGGCAGTCGCGCAAAAACTCCCGACGGCGAAGGCGTCGTGGAAAGCAACGACATCTTAAAACAGCAGGTCAAGGTCAAAATCATGGACAAAGACGGCAGTTTCGACGTCAAAACCTATGACCTTAAAGACGTGTCGGCGCGCGTGCATCAATCGGTGGAACCCGACGATTCTTCGGACGACGAGGAGCTCAAAAAACTTGAAGATTGATATATAAATATATCTTTTTTGGAATACAAGGTTTATCGACAAAATATTTTGTGTCGAACATGAGATATTTTTGTTGACAATTTTCTTTTATAAGTTTATATTACGGGCTATGAAATCAGAGAAATCGAAAAAAATTTTAAGTCGTGTCGGGTTTTACGGTCTTTTATTATTCTTCGCACTGCTTCGCGCGGTGGCGTCGTACGTTTTTATTGTCCCGAACGCATTTGCCCCGGGCGGCGTAGGCGGTATCGCGAGTATCGTGTACAACGTCGTCAATCTGTACGACCATAAACTTGCGGAAGGCGTGTTCAACCCCGCCGTCACGATTTTCGTGCTGAATCTGCCGCTTATTATCGCGTCGTTTTTCACGCTCAACAAACAATTTGCAATCAATACGACCATCGTAACCGTCGGATATTCGGGCTTTATGGCACTGTTTTCCGCACTTAAACTGCCCGTATTTCAAGGCTCGGGCATGGAAAGCAGCCTGACGATTATTTCGGCAATCGCGGGCGGCGTCATTTCGGGCGTTGCGCTTGGCGGCTCCCTTCTTACGAACAGCAGCGCGGGCGGCACGGATATCCTTGGGAAAATCGCAAACAAGAAAAAGCCTGAACTTAATACAAGTTGGTTTATTTTCCTGTTTGACAGCATCGTCGTTTTGCTGTCGGGTATCGTCGGTCTGCTGTCGGCAAAAGGTATGGACGCGAACACGACCTTCGTCAAAATCGCTTCCCCGATATTTTACTCGTTCATCACCCTGTTTTTGACAAGCGAGGTTGCGGACGTTATCACGACGGGTACGCAATCCAGCGTCGTGTTCAATATCATCACCGATAAGGCGGAAGAAGTCGGCGACGCAATCGTGCAAATCCTGCACCGCGGCGGCACGATAATCCACGCGGAAGGCATCTACACAAACTCCACCAGAAAAATCCTGGTCTGCGTCGTGAAGAAAAAGCAATCCGCCCTGCTCAAACAAATCATAAAAGACGTCGATCCCGACGCGTTCACCTATATCAATAAGGCGAAAGAAGTCAGCGGATTCGGCTTCCGCAACAATCAATAACAGCGCGCACAACGATATAAACCCAAAACAAAAGCACCGAAATATCGGTGCTTTAATTATGCCATAGGCAATGCGGTTATATTTGCTTCGCAAGTTTAATTTGCTTTGCAAGTTATATTTTGTCTTCGTCAAAGTTATATTTCGGCTTTCAGCCGAAGTTAAGGTGTTTTGCTCACAATGACATTAAAAACTCTCTAAAAAGTAAAGATTTTGATGGATTTTCGGGGTTCTTGACGGGTTCGTGCGAAGGCGCGTACTTTGTCGTACGTAACTGAGCAGGGTTCTGTCAAAACGCCGAAAAGGCGCAAAATATTTACTTTTTAATAGGTTTCATTGTGGGGAACAACAATACATCCCTTATCGTCTCCGCACCCGTAACAAGCATTACAAGACGGTCGACGCCGACGCCTAATCCGCCCGTTGGGGGCATGCCGTATTCCATTGCGGTGAGATAATCTTCGTCGATGTCGTTGGCTTCTTCGTCGCCCTGTTTTTTGAGTTCCGCCTGAGCCTCGAATCTGCCGCGCTGGTCGATGGGATCGTTAAGTTCCGAAAAAGCATTGGCGTATTCCCTGCCGTTTATGAACAACTCAAAACGCTGGGTGTAGCCGGGATGATCGGGATCGCGCTTTGCAAGCGGGCTGATTTCCACGGGGTGTCCGGTAAGGAACGTGGGCTGGACGAGTTTATCTTCGACGTAAGCCTCGATAAACAGATTGAGAATGTCGCCTTTTTTGTGGCGTTGTTCGTATTCGATGTGGTGTTCTTTCGCGACCGCCCTTGCTTCGTCCAGTGTTTCGATTTTATCAAAGTCGACGCCTGCGTACTTTCTGACCGCCTCGACCATCGAGATTCTTTCAAAAGGTTTGTCAAGGTCCAAATCCACGCCGTCGAAGGTGATTTTGCCCGTGCCGCAAACTTTGTTTGCAACATGTCTGAACATACCTTCGGTGATGTCCATCATACCGTGAATGTCGGTGTATGCCTCGTAAAGTTCCAACAAAGTGAACTCGGGATTATGGCGTTGATCCATACCTTCGTTTCTGAAAACTCTGCCGATTTCGTAAACTTTTTCAAACCCGCCGACGATAAGGCGTTTAAGATAAAGTTCCAAGGCAATACGAAGGTACATATCGATATCGAGCGTGTTGTGGTGCGTAATGAACGGCCTTGCGTTTGCGCCGCCCGCGATGTTGTGCAGAACGGGGGTTTCGACTTCCAGATATCCTTTTTCGTCCAAAAAGTTTCTGATTTCGCGAAGGACCATACTACGTTTCACGAAAACCGACTTGACTTCCGGATTGACGATAAGGTCAACGTAACGCTGACGATAACGAAGGTCGGTGTTGGTAAGTCCGTGGAACTTTTCGGGGAGCGGCAAAAGCGACTTTGAAAGAAGTTTCACCGAAGTAACGTTGACGGTGGTTTCGCCCATGTGCGTCACGAAAACTTCGCCGGTCACGCCGATGATGTCGCCTATGTCGTATTTTTTGAATTCCGCATACGGCTCGTCGCCCAGAACGTCGCGCTTAAAGTAAAGCTGAATCTGACCGTCGCCGTCAAGGATGTGCGCGAAACTTGCCTTGCCCATGACGCGCTTGCTGATGAGTCTGCCGGCAAGCGACACGGTTTTGCCCTCGTATTTTTCAAAATTGTCGACGATTTCTTTGGACATCGCCGTTTTTTCGAAGCGGACTTCTTTGAAAGGATCTTTGCCCGCGTCCTGCAAATCGCGCAGTTTGTCGCGGCGAACCTTGATAAGCTCGCTTAAATCTTCCTGTTGTTCGTTGTTTCGGACGTCGTTTTCTGTCATTTTGACCTCTTATGCGTTAATGCTTAAAATTTTGAATCTTGCTTCGCCGCCGGGGGTGGTAACGACGACTTCCTGTCCTTTTTTCTTGCCGATGAGCGCGCTGCCGAGAGGAGATTCGTTGCTGATAAGATTTTCTTCGATTTTCGCTTCCGAAACGCCGACGATTTTATATTCGAGTTTGTCCCCGAATTCCAGATCCTGAAGTTTTACGATGCAACCGACGCTGACGGTTTTGGTATCGATCGTGCTTTCGTCGATAATCGTGCAGTTGCTGAGCATTTCGTTGATTTCACGAATGCGCTTTTCAAGGAAACCCTGCTCTTCTTTGGCGGCGTCGTATTCCGCATTTTCGCTGAGATCGCCGAACTCACGGGCGATTTTGATTTTTTCCGCCATTTCTTTGCGACCTGTCGAACTGAGTTCGTCATATTCGCGTTTTAATTTGTCGTAGCCTTCCTTGGTTAAAAAAACTTCTTTTTCCATTTTTCTTCTCCATAAAAAATCAAAGGCATATAAAATATGCCAATGTCTATTGCCCTATTATACTTGCGACTTTTCGTTTTGTCAATGGTTTTGACCGCCTTACGGGCGCGCTATCGCGCCAAAATGCGCGAAAAAAGACGAAAAACGGCAAAAAATGAAAAATTTCGGGACATCGTTATCAATAAACTGACCGTCAGTACAAAATTGTACTTTAATACAAAAATCTCTTTACAACCGTATTATTTTAGTGATATAATCAAAATATATTAAAAGGAGATTTTATGGCACCATTGGAAACGTCACGCCGTCTGCGCAAAAAAAACAACACCCACAAAGCGTTGTTGCACGCGGCGAAAAAACTGTTTGAAGAAAAAGGTCTCGGGAACGTTACCATCGACGAAATATCGGAGGCGGCGGACGTATCGCGCAGCACTTTCTTCACTCACTTCAATTCGCTGGACGACCTTATGGAACAAATCGCGGCGGAAGAAATCAACGACCTTGTTTCGGTCTTTGAAGAATCCGAGCAGGAAGTTTCCATATCGGCGCTCATCGACAAACTCGTCGACGACACTATACCTTACCCTTACCTTACGGGCAATCTTTTAATGCGCGGTATCCTGTGCAAAGGCGAAAGCAGTTTCTCGAAAATTTACGATATTGCGGCGGAGCGCATAAAAACGCACGCGGCATACGCGAAACTTCTGGAAACGTTCACCCCCGAGGAACTTTCGGCATATATCCTCGGCGCATATTTCGGAATTGTTTTTCAACGCTTCATCAAAAACAAACCCTTTGACGACGTTGAAATCAAACAGTCAATCGATAAATTTATTAACTACTTAAAACGTTAGGAGGACTTCACTATGAGCAGAAACGGTTACGCTTGCGAACAAGGCAAATGGCCGAAAGCGCAAGACATCTACAACGAGTTGCACGAACTCACGAGCAAACCCATCTATTGCGTATCGGACGCAGCGTATAAGGACATCGTCGAAAATTACTTCGACAAACAATGCGCGAAATCCAAAGCAATCACCACCGAGGCAAAACAATATATCCCCGGCGGCGTTCAGCACAACCTTGCTTTCAACAAACCCTTCCCCATGTGCATGGTAAAAGCCGAAGGCGCATACCTTTACGACGCGGACGGCAATAAATACTTCGACTTCCTGCAAGCGGGCGGCCCGACAATCCTCGGCAGCAACTTCCCCGAAGTTCAGGAACAGGCGATCGAACTTATCAAATCCTGCGGCCCCGTTACCGGTCTTTTCCACGAAGCGGAACTTCTGCTTGCAAAAGAGATCAATAAACATATGCCTGCGTGCGAAATGTTCCGTATGCTCGGCTCGGGCACAGAATCCGTCATGGCGGCAATCCGTGTATCCCGTTGCGCGACCAGAAACAAACGCGTCATCAAAATCGGCGGCGCATATCACGGCTGGTCCGACCAGATGGTCTATGGTCTGAAAATCCCCGGAAGCCGCAACCTTCTTGAAAGCCACGGCATTCCCAAAGGCTGCTACGGCTCCACCGACGAAGTCCGCCCCAACGACCTGAAAATGCTGGAAGGTATGCTCAGACGCAATAAACTTCGCGGTGGCACGGCTTGCGTCATCGTTGAACCCGTGGGCCCCGAAAGCGGCACTCGCCCCATTGACTTCGATTACAACCAGAAAGCCCTTGAACTTGCCCACAAATACGGCGCGCTCTTCATCTTTGACGAAGTCGTTACCGGTTTCCGTATGGGTCTTGGCGGAGCGCAAGGCTTCTTCAACGTCAAACCCGACCTTACCATCTTCGGCAAAATCATCGCCGGCGGTTATCCCGCAGCGGGCGGCGTAGGCGGCAAACGCGAATACATCTCCCTTATGGCGGCGGGCGTCGCGGGCCTTGGCAAAAAAGCGTACGTCGGCGGCACTCTCGCGGCGAACCCCTTGTCCGCATACGCAGGATACTGCTGCATCAAAGCCATCGAAAAATACAACGCTTGCGAAAAAGCGGGTATTGCGGGCGACAGACTTGCGGCAGGCCTTAAAGCCCTTGTCAAAAAACACAATCTTCCTTACGTCGTTTACAACCAGGGCAGCATCGTTCACCTTGAATGCACCGGCGCAATGAGCTTCGATTACAGCAGTTTCAGCTTCCTTAAATCCGCTTTGGGACTTCTCAAAAACAAGCCCGAAATGGAAGCCCGCGCAGAAGCCATGAAAGATATGGGCGCTGCGTACATGGCAAACGGTATCGTTACCCTTGCAGGAAGCCGTCTTTACACCTCCATGGCGGACACCGACGAAGTCATCGACGCCGCGCTTGAACGCTTTGACAAAGTTTTCTCTCTCGTAAAAGCACAAGGCACGCCCGAACTTCAACGCAGTTTCGAAAAACCCAAAAAGAAATAATCGTTAAAACTTGCGGGCGGTTTTTTCCGCCCGCTGTTTTTAATAAGGAGTCGTTATGAACGAAAAACTCAAAAACACAATGGTTGAGTACGCGCATAAGGTTTACGACGAAAATCTTTTCGGCGCGCACACCAACAACATCAGCGCAAGAGTGGACTCGGAAAGTATGCTTATCACCAAATCGGGGGTTAACTTCAAAGATTTGACCGTTGAAGATATCATTGAGGTCAAATTCAACGAAACCGACAAATGCCCTTCCGACACTCTGAAAGACGCGCTTTTGCACGTTAAACTGTACGGCGCGCGTCAGGACGTCGGCGCGATTATGATTACTTCGCCCGTGTTCGCACTGACCGTCGCAAATAAAAAAGTCACCATTCCGCCCGTTCTGGACGATATGGCGCAAATCGTCGGCCCTACCGCAAGAACCGCAAAAACCAACGACATCTTTGGCATTTCCAAGGCGCTTAAAGGCCGCGGAGCATGCCTGCTTTCGGACATCGGTATTCTTTCGACAGGCACGACGCTCAACGAAGCGTTCACCGCTTGTCTTGTCCTTGACAAAGCCGCCCATACCCTTATCATGGCGCAAGCCGTCGGCGGCTGCAAACCCGTCGGCAAAATCGGCGCGGTGCTGGAACACGTCGTGTATCGCAAAAAATACAGCAAGACGAATCAGGAAGCGCTTTTGAAAGCCGAGCGCGAATAGGAGGTTTATTATGGCATTTACCGAAAAAGAATTAAGACAAATGGTCAAAGACGCAGGCGTCAGAATGCTGGAAGAAAACCTCGTGCAAGGCACCTGGGGCAACATCTCGATCCGCCTTGACGAAAAGCACGCGCTTGTCACCCCGTCAGGACTCGATTACGTCGTTATGACGCCCGACGACCTTCCTGTCGTCGATATCGAAACGCTTGAATGGACGGGCCCCCGGAAACCTACAAGCGAAAGGAAAATCCACGCCGCTATTCTTCGCGCGCGTCCCGAAATCAACGTCGTTCTGCACAGCCACCCCACCTGGGGCGCAACCTTTGCAAGCACGCACCTTTCATTGCCCGCTTTCAACGATAAAATGAAGAAGTATCTTCTGGGCGACGTCCGTTGTGCAAAGTACGGCCTTGCGGGAACCAAGAAACTTACGAAAAATACCGTCGCCGCAATGGAAGGCAGAAACGCCTGCTTCCTTGCAAACCACGGCGTTTTCGTGTGCGGGAAAACCCTGGAAGACGCTTTCGAAGCGTGCCGCGCTCTGGAAGAAGGCTGCAAAACTTATATCGAGCAAAAGACCGTCGAAAAGGCAAAAGCCGACAAATACACGACCGAACTTTCGCTGGAACTTTTCAAAAAGACTTATAAGAAATAATTTGACACAGCAGAAAGCCGCGGAATTTCCGCGGCTTTTTCGTTGCCTTTTTGTTGGCTTATTGTCCCTTGCCGATTTCCTTTAATCTTTTTTTCAAGCGCGGCAAGTTCTTCTTTTGACCTTGTCGCTTTCAGATAATCGACGTACTTTCTGGCGTCGGAAATTACCGTGGCGTTTGATAATTTGTCTGCTTCTTTTATTGTATAATTCTTCCCGATATTTTTCATTGCGTGACAATATACAAGCAGTTTCTTGACTTTATCAATCGAAATATCGTTGTCAACTGCCATTTTTGCAAGTTCGCGCTCCGAATACTTGCTGAAAACCTTTTCTTTCGCGACTTCGTTTTCGTAAAATTCAAGGTGGCGTTCGCCGAAAACATCGTAAAGCGTTGCGGCGTTTGCCGCGCCGCGGTTTTCAAACCCAGCGATGAAAAACACCGCCGCCGTCATCATAAACAATAAGCATTTTTTCATATCCCTGATAGCGTGTCGGAAAATTAAAAGAATATACTAATTAAAATAAAATTGCTTTTTTCAAAGAATAATGATAACATAAGCGTATGGACGAACAAAACGTAAAAAACGAAAAGAAAAAAGAACTTCTGAATATTTATTGGTTTTTGCTTATGGTGATGGCGGCGGTAAGTCTTGTCAACCTGCTGGCGATTTCCACGGACAGCATGAAAGCCGCCGCAATCGTGAACGTCGTCCTACTTTTTGCGATCCCCCTGACATTCGTCTTGGGATATATCGATTTCAGAAACTTCGCGCCGATGAGCGTCAAAAAAGAAATTGCGTACGACGCGACGGCGGTCATCGCGCTTTTTATCTCGCTCATTCACTTCAACGTCCGGAACTACACTTTCATGCAGGACTACACCGACGAAAACACTTATATCATATGGGTGTCGGTGTTTGCGGCGTTGTACCTTGCAATCGCTTTCATTTGCCTAATTCTGACGTTTCTGAACTTCCACAGCAGAAAAAAACAAACGAAATATTACTACGCGACGGCGATTGCGTCGATTGTCAGCTGCGTGTTCCTTACCGCGTTCAACTACAACACGACGGTTACGATATTCTGGGCGCCGCTGAAACTTATGGGGATTCAGGACGGCTTCGTCGTTGACCTGGGAATAACCGTCCTTGCCCTTCGCGTTATCGTGGAATACGGCATTTTCATTTTCCACGCCGTGCGCGAAAAGCAAAAAGGCGGGCTCCCCGAGGGTGAAGAAACCGAATACAAAAAATGCGTGTTTATTCCGTCGGTTATCGCCGTCGTCTTTATGCTTGTCAATGTGATTGTCCTTCCGATAATCAGCGGTATGCAGAACTTTTATCCCGATAAAAAGCAAGGACTTTTCATCGCGTACGAAATTGTCGAAAGCATTTCCGTCGCCGCCCTGCTTGCGTCGGGCATCGCAATCTGCTGCTTCAAGAAAAAGAGCGAAAAGTACGGCGAAATTTATTTAAGGCAAGGGCTTGCAAGCATAATCTTCGCGCTTGTTTACGCGATTATGGACTTTATCCCCGTGGGCACGCTTATCGGCGGAAACATTATAAAGGCGCAAATCGCGTCCGACGTTTTCCATTCGTCGATAAAAATCGTCGGGCTTGCCATTTACACCTTATACGTCGCACTGCGTAAGCCCCTGAACGAAACCCTGAAAAAACTTGACGAAGAATACGCCGAAAAACATTCTACCGAAAATTACAGCATTTGATTTTTGCGGACGGGCAATCGTCCGTTTTTTCACGGCAATAATAATACACCCCTTGAAAATGGCACGAAAAAAGGCACGCTGAACAGCGTGCCCTTTGCATTGTTGAAGATTATTGTTTCTTCTGGTCGTCAAGATACGTGCCTTGTGCGTAATATGCAACCGTGAAGAGCTGTGCCGAAAGTTCGTTGCCGAATTCGGGCGCGCCTTCGATGGACAGATATCCTTTTTGCATATAAGGAATCATCTCGACCTTGCTCATGAGAATTTCAAGAGCGTGTTTGGGAGAGTCGAAGCGCATGCACACGAAAGGTTTGCAACGTTTGCATTCGCCGCGTCCCGAAACGGTCTGACCGTCCTTAACGCGGAGCCAGCCTTGGAGTTTTTCGTGACCGGTAACCGCAAATGCGTACACACGGTCGGGGCTGCCTTCCGTAAAGTGCTTGACGTCGGGATGTTCAACCCTGTTAAGTTGGCTGACGCCGACGGTAAGAAGGTTGATGTAAAGCAAGACCAAAAGTTCCTGATCTTCGGGTTTTTCGGGAACGTCGGTGGCTTGCAGAAGTCCCGCCATTCTGAGAAGCGTCATAAGGATGTTCACGAAAGTGGGAAGGTGTGCGAGCGCGCCCTTGATTTTGGGAAGCGGCATACCTTTTCCGGTGAAGAACAGAATGAACTTCTCGGGGGTTGAAAATTCCAGTTCGATATCAGGATGGGGGTGGGTTTCACCGGTGTGAGTTTCCCACTTGCCGTCCTTGACAACGAAGTGCGTTGAAAGTTTTCCGGTCTTCTTGAATTCCGGCGACAAAACGCTGATCTGGAAAACGAAGTTTTTGCCCTTGAATTTCTTTACGAATTTCGGATCGTTTTCCGCAACGGTTTTTGCCAAAGGAATCGCGGCGAAGAAGAAAATTCTCAATGCATACTTATCGCCTTGAGTCATTGCCATAATACTATACCTCGTCTACCCAGTTTGCGCCCTGCGGAGCAAGTTTGACGGCTGCGCCGGCTTTTGCGGATTCCGCTTTGACGGCAGAGCCTTTGACGCCTTCTTTTTCGAAGTCCTGATTGATGACTTCAAGAGCGTTTTTCACGATGCCTTCCGCATCGATTTCGTGCATAGCCATAAGGTCTTCGTGGAGACCGATTTTGCTGAACTTGTCTTGGAGACCGAGTTTTCTGAACGCGCAAGCCTTACCTGCTTCGATGACGACTTCCGCAACCGCGCTGCCGAGACCGCCGATAACGGTGTGGTCTTCCGCGGTGATGATACGACGAGTGTCGTTGACCGCAGCAAGGATTGCTTCCTTATCGATAGGTTTAATGGTGTGCATGTTCAGCACGCGAGCGTTGATGTCGTGGTCGTATTTAAGGATCTTCGCAGCCTGAACAGCCTGATATACGCAGCTGCCGCACGCGATGATGGTGATGTCGTTACCTTCGTTAAGGAGAACGGCTTTGCCGACTTCGAAGTCGTAGTTGTCGTCCGCGTAAACGTTGGTGTCGAAACCACGGTTAATACGAATGTAGAAAGGACCTTCGGTGTTTGCAGCCGCTTCGACCGCTTTGCCCGTTTCGATACCGTCTGCGGGGCAGATAAGCGTCATGTTGACAAGCGAACGGATAACCGCGAAGTCTTCGATTGCGTGGTGGGTGGAGCCCGCCTGACCGAACGACGTACCGCCGTGCGTGCCGATGATTTTCACGTTGACGTTCTGATAGCAGATGTCGGTGTGAATCTGGTCAAGCGCGCGGAGCGACGCGAAGACGGAGAAGGAAGACGCGAAAGGAATGAATCCGCATTTCGCAAGACCTGCCGCCATGCCGTACATATTCTGTTCCGCAATACCGACGTTAATGGTTCTTTCGGGGAATTTCGCCGCGAAGTCGCCGATTTTCGTCGAGCCTTTAAGGTCGGCGGTAAGAGCGACGATTTTGGGGTTTTGTTCGCCGAGTTTTACAAGAGTTTTGCCGTAAATTTCGGCAGTTGCCATTGATGTGCTTTCAAGCGCAGTATATACTAATCCGCCAGCCATAATTAAATGCCCTCCTTTTCAGCCACAGCGATTCTGGATTTCTTGTATTCGTCCAGATCGTGCAAGCAGGTTTCATACATTTCGTCGTTGATGGCGCCGTAGTGCCATTTGAAGTTACCGGACGTAAGTTTCATACCTACACCCTTGATAGAGTCGGAGATGATGCAAACGGGTTTGCCGTTCGGTGCTTTCTTTGCGTATTCGATAGCGTCGCAAATTTCGTCGAAACGATGTCCGTTGATGACTTTGGTGTCGAAACCGAAAGCGGTCATTTTGTCCGCAAGGGGTTCAAGCGCCATAACGTCTTCGGTGTTGCCGTCGATACTGAAATGGTTGCGGTCGATGATAACGACGCAGTTCGTGAGTTTGAAGTGCGCGATTGCCATGAACGCTTCCCAGCAGGAACCTTCGTCAAGTTCGCCGTCGCCGGTCATAACGTACGTGGTGTAGTTTTGTTTGTTAAGACGTGCCGCATAAGCCATGCCGAGAGCAAGCGAGGGACCGTGTCCCAACGAACCGGTGGACGCGTCAAGACCTTTGACCTTATTGCTGTCAAGGTGCATTCCGAGACGGCTGCCGGTAAGGTTGAAGGTTTTGAGTTCTTCTTTGTCGACAAGACCGAGGTCGGCGAACATACCCGCAAGGAAAATGCCGATGTGTCCTTTGGACACGATGCATCTGTCGCGGTTAGGATCGTCGGGGTTCTTCGGGTCGAAATTCATATACTTGTAATAAAGAGCAGTGAGGACGTCGGCTGCGCTCATGCTGCCGCCGATATGCCCGCTGGAACAATGCGTGGTGTAAAGACAAAGTTTGCGCAGTTCGTCAGCCTTTTCTTCAAGCCTTATCCACTCTTGTTTAGTTAAAGCCATAATTGATTCCTCCTAAAATTATTTAATGAGTTGTGCCTGGGGATAGCGTTCACGCACTACTTTGTACGCTTCGTCCGCAACTTCCCAAGTGTATTGGATGTCCTCATTGCTGAGTGCATAGTTGATGAAGTGATTGTGGTGGCTGGTGAAGAATACGCCGCGTTTTACGCACTCGCATACCCAGTCCTGATGGATAACGCGCGAAGGAAGGTCGTTCGCAAGGCGCAGATAGAACATACCCGGTTCGCCCGTGACGCGGAGGTCGAATCCGTTGTCTTTTGCGATTTCTTTAAGGCCGTCGGTAAGTTTCTTGCCTTTCTTTGCGTTTTCTTCGGTAGCGTTCAACGCTTTTGCCTTGCGAAGGGTTGCGATACCCGCCGCAAACGGTACTGCCGAAAGCCAGTAGCTGCCGGTGTACGCGATGTCGGACGTCGCGTTGAGAAGTTTCTTGTTGCCGCAGAGGCACGATACGTTGTATCCGTTTGCGATTGCCTTGCAGAAGCAGGACAAGTCGGATTTAATGCCGTAATGATAATCGGAACCGTTGATGTCGATACGGAAGCCCGCGCGTACGTCGTCGATGATAAGAACTACGCCGTATTTGTCGCAGATTTCGCGAATCTTCTGCCAGTATCCGGGGGCGGGCAGTTCGTTATCCGCAAAGTTACCGTGTTGATAAGGTTGCGAAATGAAGCCTGCGATTTGTCCTTCGTACTGTTGGCAGAGAGCCTCGAATTGTTCGGGATGGTTCCACTCGATATAAAGGTTGTTGCAAACGTCTTCTTCGATGATGCCCGAATAGCCGAGTTTTTGCGTCCAGGGAGATACGCCGTGGTACCAGCCTTTCGTCAAAACCATTTTCTTGCGTCCGGTATAAGCACGCGCGATCATCATCGCAAACTGCGTGACGTCGTTACCGTTTTTTGCGAAGAATGCCCAGTCAGCCATATTGATGGTCTTGCAAACTTCTTCCGCAAATTCGACGGTGATATCGCTGATAAGCGTGGTGCAGTCGCCCTTCTTTCTCTGAGCGGCGGCGGCAGCGTCGACGTCGGGATCGTTATAGCCCAGATAGTTGGGGCCGTAACCGCACATATAGTCGATGATTCTGTTGCCGTCGATATCGTATATGTACGCGCCTTGCGCGTGATCCATATATAAAGGATACGACGATACGGGAACCATACAGCCCTCGGAAGGTCCGAGATGTCCGTAAATGCCCGCGGGGATACAATTCAGAGCCCTTTTGAAAGTGGCCTGGCTTTTGGTAACGTCAATTATCTTTTTGGGTTCGTAAACGAGATTCATAATTTCCTCCTATCCGAGATATGCGCTGACGAGGTTGAGCATCTTTGCCATTTGTTCCAGCATATCGAGACGGCCTCTTACCTGGAAGTCGCCGCTGCCCATACCGCCGAAACTCGACGCGTCGCCGTTCAGCAAGTCGTGCGCGAATTCCATGTTCGAGAAGAACATTTGTGCCGACCAGTCGTCGATTGCGCCCTTTGCTCCGTAAAGCTTGTGGTCTTTGACGGTGATGTTGAGTTGCGGACCGCCGGGGATACCCGCAGCAATCTTGCCGTCGCACATACGCTTTGCACAAAGTTTACCGACCTTATCGCTGTTTGCGACTTCGCAGAGCGCGAACAACGCGGTGTACAGCGTGAGCGTCGTGTTGATTTTGAAATATTCGGGATCTTTCAGAAGTTCCGCCTTCTTGTCCGCCGCCGGTTGCAGATAATAAGAAAGCCTGTCGGCGAGTTTCGTGAATTGATTGAGAAGGAATCCTGCTTTGAATACGTTGTAGAAAATAGGTATGACCGTTTTGGGTTTACCGTTAGCGTCCTTGGGCGGATCGATAAGGTTGTTGAAATGCTCCGCCGAAGTGAAGAAGAGTTGCAGTCCGGCGTGTTTTTTGCCGCGATTGAAAGTGCACTTGCCGTGATCGAAATCTATGGTTGCGCTTCCTACGTCGGGCACGTTGAACTGTACGGAAAGTTTGGTATCCTTGATGATGTCGGCGGACTCTTTGTCCATTGCACACAAATCTTCAAGGTTCCTTAAGACAGCAAACAGATTTATTTTTGCCTTGGTGATGTTGTCCATAGGATATCCCCCTTTTTATAGAATTTAGTAACTTAATCTTACCATAAAACCGCGCCATTTTTCAATCCTTAATCGGATAAAAATATTATTTTTTACACTTGTCTTGTTTTGTATGGAAAAGAACGTGTGTTTTTAAGGCGATTTTTGACAAAACGGCGCGTTTGTATTTTCTTTTTTAATAAAATCGTATGCGCGTTTTTCCGTCTTTTGCCTTTTTCTTTTGCCGGGCGGCGGAAAATTGTTGCAAAGTGCGGCGATTTTTATTATACTTATTGTAATAAATCTTGGAGGATTTTTATGTCATTATTAAGCGCTGCTTTCTTTGTCGATGACTATATCAAATATTTATTGTGCAACCGCTTCCCCGGAAAAGGGCTTACGGAAGTGAAAGATATCGTCTATGACGAGGAACATCCCGACACGGGAAAACTCGATATTATTTACGACGAAAAACAACGCGGAAAACTTACGGAAGGAAAGTTCCCCGTGTTCTTTATGATTCACGGCGGCGGCTGGATCGAAGGCGACAAAAAAATGCGCCGCGGCTATTGCCAACATATGGCGCGCACGGGCGCTTTCACCGTCAATATCAGTTACGGTCTCGGTCCGAAGTACCGCTTCCCCGACTACATGAAACAGGTCTACAAGGCTCTGCAATGGGTTGTCGCCAACGCCGACAAATACGGTCTTGACCTTGACAACTTCGTCATCTCCGGCGACAGCGCGGGCGGACACCTTTCCATGGTGACGATAAACTGCCAGAATCACCCCGAATATCGCGAACATCTGGGACTTCCCGACGTCGATATAAAAATCAAGGGCGCGATTCTCAACTGCCCCGCAATCGACTTCGAAGGCAAAATCATCAACCTGCCCGTTATCCGCACGATGACTTATCACTGCACCGGCATCAAACACTACAAAAAACTCAAATCGGAGTACGAATATTACAACGAATTGCAGGTATTTCTCGGCGTCGAGAAACCCTTCCCCCGTCTGTTCCTTAACAACGGCATTCAGGACGTCTTTACGAACGGCGGCAGCAAGAAACTGAGAAAAGCATTGGAAGCAAAAGATATTCCTTACGAATACTTCTGTGCGTGGGAGCCGCTCAACTCTTTCCACGACTACAACCTGAAAACGTGGATGCCCTCGGCGCGCATCGTCCTTAAAAAGGAAAAGGACTTCCTGTGGCGCGTATATCAGGATAAATAACGAAATTCCGCTTTGCGGCAAAAAACAAACCACCGAATTTTCGGTGGTTTTCTTTTGTGCTTTTCGTGTTTTCGCGGGTTTTATTAAATGCGGGCTTCGATATATTTTACGACGTCGCCGATGGTATGAAGGTTTTTCACGTCTTCTTCTTCGATGGTGATGCCCCATTCGTTTTCGGCGTCCATCAGAAATTCCACGATGTCCAGACTGTCCGCGCCGATGTCTTTGATAATATCGGAATCTTCGGTGATTTTGCTTTTGTCGATGCCGAGTTGTTTTTCAAGCATATCTTTAATTTTATCAAGTACCATTTCAAAGTCCTCCGTTTCGGAATATGTATTATTTTACTAAATCTTTTTCGATAAGTAAATCGAGATCGACGAAAATAACGGGCTGTTCTTCCGCAACGACCGTGCCGACGTATCCCGCGAAAATGTTGAGCGGCGTTGCGATGACGCGCTTGCCCTCGTAAAACAAATCGCCCGACACGTCGTTTGACCTGACGCCCGAAAGCCCCTCGCTCGTGAGTTTGAGATAGGCTTCCTTTCTCGTCCATACCGCAAGAAAAGTTTCAAGGTCTTTGACTTCTTTCGCCTCGCCTTTCGTGAAAACGTTTTCGACGACTTTCTGATAAGCGCGGGGACGGAACTCCTCGATGTCGATTCCGACTTCCGTCTGCGCCATTGCGACGACGACAAGCGCGCCGCTGTGCGAAATCGAAAACCTTACGTCGGGATAATCCTTGAAATAAGGTTTGTCGTTGTGGTTTTTAAGCTCGGTAAGTTCGCCTTCGAGCTTGGTTTTTTTCATGGTTTCAAGATATTTCGTCAGGCATTCTTCCAGAAGTTCACGCCTGTCGTACTCACCGTATTTTGCAAAAATAATCATTTCTTTCTCCTTATATCAAAAATGCGGCACACTGCAAAAAATGCAGTTTACCGCATAATTTTGGCTGTTTAACCTTGTTTTTGTTTTTCTTTCTTCTTGCGACGAACGTGGTCGGGACGATAAATAATGCTCCTTTTATCAACCGTTTTTATGAATATCGACGGCAGGAAGAAATTGTGCTTTTGCTTCAAAATTTTGTCGGCGGTTTTCATAATGCCCGCCCCGTCTTCACGGGTGAGCGGCGCGGAAAGATGCGACGGCCAGAACACGTCGTATCCGTCGATTTTCAAAAGTTTTTCCTGCGTCTCGCGGTATTCCTCGATTGACGTCGCATGCGCCAGAAACATCAGCATAAGCGGGTTGAACGTGTCGCCCGAAAACATTATGCGGTCGCTCCTCGACAAGAAACACAAGCAGCCTTCCGTGTGTCCCGGCGTCTCAAAAACTTCAATCTTTTTGTCGCCCAAATCAAACGTGAACCCTTCGCAAATCGGGATAAGTTCCGGCTCCTTTTCGACCTTTTTCATGACCGCGTCCTTAAACTTTATACACTTGAAAAACATAAGATAGCGCATAATGATTATGTAAAACTTGCGGTACGAAAGGGTTGCTTCCTTTACAATGTCTTTGTCGCGTCTGCCGACGTATATTTTGTCGAACTGCTCGCGGCCGCCGGCATGGTCGACGTGTCCGTGCGACAACACCATATCGTAAGGTTTCCCTTCGACAAGCCTTTCGATGACCGCCTTATAGTCGCCTACGCCCGTGCCGCAATCTATGCAAAGCGCGCGCTCGCTGCCCACGATCACGAACATTGTCGAAAGGTTATATTCGTTGATTTTATAGATTTTCGGCGCGACTTCCTGCACGTCGTAATCTTTCAGTTGGGTTTTTAACGTTTTGTCGACGCTCATAATTTCACCTCGCGATATATTATATCAGTCTTTTTCTTAAAATACAAGGCTTAACGAATATCTTTTATACTTCGCCCGGATGTTTCGGACGGTATTTGCCTTTTTCGTTGAGATAATAGACTTTCTTCCCGTCGCCCTCGTCATATTCGCCGAGTTCGTTTGTCCCTTCGCCTTCACCGATAATCGTAAGGCGGGTATTGTCAAAGTTGTCCGCTATACACCTTTGGACTGCGTACTCCTCGCCGTCTTTTGCGGCTGTCGTAAGGTCGATTTCCGAAAACAACATTACGTATCCCCCGTTCGCCGGCAAATCGGCTATAACGGGAACGATAATCATCTTTTCCGCCGTATCGGGAAGCGTGATTTTGCCGTTTTCGATTTTCTTGTCCGTCCTTTTTCCGTCAACGAACACGATGTAGTCGCTTTCGTTTTCAATTATCATTTTGTACGTTTTGAGTCCTACGCGTTCGATTGCGTCGCCGATTACGACGATTTCTTCCGACACTCCGTCTGAAAACCCTTCGGCTGTCGCGACGATTTTCACTTTGTTTTCGCCCTGTTGAAGATACGCGGAAATATCCACCGTTGTTTCGGTAACCGTCAGCACCTTTTCGCCGCCGACGTAAACGTCGTACGCCGTTGCGCCGAGTACTTTCGTCCAGCTTACAACGCTTCCGCTTGCAGTGGGTACGGGTGACGAGAGCGCGCCCGTCTTAACAAAAGTCGCCGTTCCTTCCGCCGACTCATGATACCAGCCGTTTGCGTTTGCGACAACCGCAATCGTGTAGGTCTTCACTTCCGCAACGTACGGCGAAACGTCAAAACTTTCTGCGGCTACGTTTTTGAAAATTATCCTGCCGTCGATTTTTATCGTGTAATCGACCGCGTTTTCAACTTTCGCCCAACTGACGATTGTCCCGTTTACGGCAACCGTCGGCGTTTCGAGCGTCAGGTAATTGCGGTAATATATCGTCGTTACGTCGGAATAATCGTAATTCCCGTTCGAAAGTGCCTGCACTTTCACCGCGTATTCGCCCGCGCCGTGCTTTAATACAAGTTCCGAAAGGTCAAAACTCGTTCCCGTAAATCTTTCGACCTTTTTAATTTCGGTTTCCATAAAAGTTACGACGACCGAGTATTCGTTTGCGCCTTCCGACTTTGCCCAGGACACCGTTTTGTTTTCAACCAAAAGCTGCGGACTTTCAATGGTTTTACGACATTCGTACGTTGTGGTCGCCCACTCGCCCGCGTCATATCCTTTTCCGCCCGTCGCGCGCACTTTTATCGTATAATCCGCAGGAACGGACACTTTATCTGTCAAATCATACTTGTTATCAGTTGTTTTTAATATTTCGCCGTTCACGTCGATTTCATATCCGCTTGCGTACGAAACGCTGTCGAATGATAAAATCACCTTTCCGTCGACACTTGTTATACCGACGTTTTCCGGGGTGCCGAGTTTCATCACGTTGTCGTAAGAAAGCGTTGAAAGCTTGCTGTCGTAGGTCAAACGATTGTCGCCGTTTGCGCGCACTTTTATTTCGTAATTTATCGGTGAAGTCAGTACGTCGATAAGTTCGATTTCTGTTTTGGTCGCGGATTTTAAGACGGACACGCCGTTTATCACGACGTCGTACGACGCCGCTCCGTCAACCGCGGAAAACGACAATTTCTTGTCGGCGGACATCGTAAGATTTTCGGGCGCGTCAAGCGCGCGGCCGATAACGAGCGTGGTTTCGTAAAAGTCGGACGAGCGCGTTTCGTCGGCGCAAATCGTCCTTATCTTTACCGAAAATTCGCTGCCGCTTTCGACGTTAATCATCACCGCCGTTACGTCCTTTTCGACAACGGTCGTCTTTCCGTTTACAACGACTTCATACCCGTTGTTGTAGGGGACGTTTTCAAAGGTCAGATAATAGCTTCCGTCACGCACGGTGACGGAAAGATTTTCCGGCGGCATCGTTTTGCCGTCGTTTGCAAAAGCAACGTCGCTTGCGCCAAACTGCGCAAAGACGGCGACAAGCAGCATAAACACCACCGCCGCGATTACTTTTTTCATTTTTTATTCCTCCGCATTATATATAATTTCGACCGAACTCGGCTTATAGCCGTCAAGCATGGCCGTGATTTTGATTTTTGCCGTGGTTGTGCCCTTTTCCAGCACGTCGGATATCGCAAGCGACTTGTTTTCGTCAAGCTTGTCCGCGACGTTGACGCCGTTGATTTCGACAAGGAATTTCACGTCCTTTTCGTGGGAAACGGTCAGAACGCCGTTTTCGATTTTTGCAACGGGCGCGGAAAGCGTGCCTTTGAAGGTATATTCCGCCGCGAAGGACATATCGCTTTCGGGGCGGTCGCCCGTCGCGCGGACGGAAAAAGCATATGTGCCGTTTTCTGTGAAAAGCGTATCGACGCAGACAAGTATGCTTTCGCCCGAAGCCTTTTTGTCCGGTGGCGTTTCAACCTTTTGCCCGTTCATAAAGATTTCGTAACCGCTTGCCGCAAGCACCTGTTGGAAAACAAAATAAACCTTGTCTTCTTCGATGAGCATACCGACGTTTTTCGGCGTATCGTACGGGCGGACGTAATTTATGTTTATTGCGCTTTCGTTCTCGCCGAAGCCGTCGCCCGTAACTTTCACAAGCACGTTATGCGCGCCGTCCGACACGTTGTAATCCGCAAGGGAAAACGTCTTGTCGGAAGTAGTATTAAACAAAAATTCGTCGTCGATAAATATTTCGCAGCTTTCGGCGTTTTCACCTTTGACAACTGAAATTCTTCTTCCGTCAAAAGATATTTCGGGCTTTGAAAGTCTTTTCAAAAACACCGCGTTTACTTTTGTGTTTTCGGATTCAATCGTAAAATTCAAGGTTCTATCGTAATGTTTCGTCCCGTCAATCTCAAAATATGCAAAAACAAAGTTTTCGTCGTCGCTTGCGGAAACCGTGATTTCTTCGCCGAACGCCGCTCTTTCGGGCGCCGCGACCACGCACGCTTCGTCTGTCTTTTCAACTGTTATCGGATACTTCTTTTTTGAAAACCTTACGACGAAAACGCGATCGTCCGTTACCGTGAACGAGTATTCGCTGTTTGATGACACAAGATTGTCTTTTTCGTAAATCCCGTCGATTTCAAAATGTTCTTTCGGGGCGACGGTAAGTTTTGCGGTTTCGCCGTACTCGTACTTTCCCGCGCCCGTGACCGTCCCGTAATTTTCGTCAAAGAAAGTAAGCACGTCGTACCGGCACTTCGTCCCGACGATTTCAATGCCGTCCACGGAAAAGCCTCCCACCGTGTAGGAATTGAAAGAATATCCTTCCTTTGAAAACGTGATTACGTCGCCGCTTTTAAGATGAGAAATGTTGAAACATCCGCTTGAATCAAGCGAATAATCGGTTTTAATGCCGTTGACAAGAATTGAAATCTCAAAAAAATCGGCGTCCGTTATTACGATACCGCCGACAGAAAAGTCGTTATTTGTCTGTGTCTTGGAACAAGCCGAAAACACAAGTGTTGCCACCGCGAACAACGCGAGCAGCAAAATTTTCTTTCTCCCCTTCATTTTCCCCTGCTTCTGACCGTTTTTTCTGTCCGTAAACTTTAATTAGTTTACCGCGGCAGAAAAACGCCGTCAAGGTTTTTTGGGGTAAAAACGATAATTTGACATATATTTTGTCTTTTTTTACGATATTTTGCTAATTTTCCAAAAATTTTCCCGACACTTGTCTAAAAATTATTGTAAAATCTGCGCGCGTTTTTTCAGTTGGGTAGTGGCACTAACCAACCGAACCGATTAAACGTTAAACGCAGTTATAAGCGGTTTATTTTGAAATACGACAAAAAACAACCCTTCGGACGAACCGAAGGGTTATTCTTTTTCAACAATTATCTGATGTCTTCAAGCAGGTTTTTGCCGGGTTTGAAAGCAACGGTCTTCTTTGCGGAGATTTCGATTGCTTCGCCGGTTTTGGGGTTGACGCCCATTCTTGCGGCGGTTTCTTTTGCTTTGAACGTACCGAAGCCGACAAGGGCGACGTCGTTGTTGTCTTTCAACGCTTCCGCAATGACTTGAAGAGCGGCGTCGACGGCTTCTTTTGCTGCCGCCTGTGAGATGTTTGCTTTCGCGGCGACTGCGCCGACAAATTCGTTTTTATTCATAGTTATCCTCCGTTATTGGCTAATTGCCTGAAAACAGTATAACCGAAATTTCGCCCCCGTGTCAACAGAAACGGGAAAATTTGGTTATCGGGCGGGTTTTCGGGGCGGTTTTATACTTTTAATTATACTTTTAATAATATCCAAGATAAAGCGTTCCGAAACGCATAATTTCGGGAATTATCATATTTGCGAGCGAATAATATATCGTTTTTCCGTCGCGGCGCGCCGTAACGACGCCCGTGGAGCGCAGAATTTTGAGCTGATGTGACACTGTCGTCTGATTCATATCGAGCATTTCCGACAAATCCCCGACGCACATTTCGGAAATGCAGATTGCCGAAAGGATTTTTATGCGTGTACTGTCCGACAAAACCGAAAACAAATCCGAAAGCTCGGTAAGGACGGCATTGTCGGGCAGATAATATCTGACTTTGACTTGCGTTTTATTATCGATAAGCGGCATGGCTTCCCCCTTTGTTCACACCGATTATACATTAAAAGAAAACCGCGGTTTTGGGTAAATTTATCTCATTTTGTCGCATATTGTATATTTAAGAGATTTTCAAAAGGGGGAAAATATGTTTGACAACAACTGGGTTTTGTACCTGTTCATAATAATGGTGCTGTTCGGCCGCGACGGCGAAATCGCGGGGACGGAACTTATCGTACTGTTTGCTTCGACGCTTGCCGTGCTTATCGGCGAAAACGGGAACGGCTGCGGACTGTTTTCAGATAATAAGACAACTTCTTCGATCTGACGATTTTATAAATCGTTTGACACCGCCGTTCGTTTATTTTACAATAGATAAAAAGAGGTAGCGTATGAAAGAAATTCAAGAAATCGCCGAAAGGCTGAAAGGTATCCGCGAAATGGAAGAAATTTCCACGGCGGAAATGGCGGAATGCGCGGGCATTTCGGAAAACGAATATATCAACTACGAATCGGGCAAAAAGGACTTCACCTTTACCCTGCTTTATAACTGCGCGAAAAAACTCGGCATCGACATCACGGAATTGCTGCTCGGAAAATCGCCGAACCTGTCGGAATACTCCATCGTGCGCGCGGGCTACGGAATGAAACTGAAACGTCGCGAAGGGTTTGAGTATCTGCACGTCGCGCAATATATGAAAAACCGCATTGCGGAGCCGTTTGTCGTTACCGCCCCGTATATCGAGGAAGAACAGGACAAGGAAATTCACCTTTCCAGCCATAAGGGACAGGAACTCGACTTTATCCTGGAAGGCAGCCTGAAATGCAACATAAACGGCAATATCGAAATTCTGCACGCAGGCGACTGCTTGTATTACGACAGCGGAAACCCGCACGGAATGATTGCGACGGGCGGCGGAAAATGCGTGTTCCTTGCAATCGTTATGGCAAAATGAGCAAAAGAGATAAGGGGTGAAATATGGAAGGTACGGTTGCGATAATCGGCGCGAATCAAACGGGTTTGTTTGCCGCAAAGTTGTTTTCGGAACAAGGCTTTTCTGTTTTTGTATTTGAAAAAAACAGCCGTGAAAACGCGGCGTACGAATGGACGGACGATATTTCTCCGTCCGTTTTCAAAGAGGTCGGATTACCCTTTCCCCCAAACGATATTTTTACCCGCATGGGGCGTCTGACTTTCGTCCCGCCCGGGCACAACCCCGTTTTCGTCCCTAAGAACGAAGAAGAACCTGACATAAACGTGTCGCGGCGCGGACTTAACGAATGGCTTATTTCCCTTCTTCCCGACGGTGTCGAATTATATTTCGACGCGTGCGTCACGCGCGCACTTACCGACGGCGACGTCGTTTACGGCGTGGAGTTCTCAACCGGCGAAACTTTTGAATGCGACCTTGTCGTCGACTGCGGCGGTGTGAACTCGCTTGTTAGACGTTCCTTACCGCAAATTTTCCAAATCCAAAACGAAGTGAGCGCAAACGACAAGCTTTTTGTGAAAAGAGCGTTTTTCGCGCGTCCCGAAAACTGTCCGTGCCCCGAGCATCCCAAAAAAATATATCTTAAACACAAAAACGAAAACGGCATTTCCCGGTGCTTTTTGAAAAAGGACGACGAAACCTCGGACGTCCTTGTCGGCAGAATCGGCAGTCTTTCGGACGAAACCTACGAAAACGCAATTGCCGACTTAAAAGAAGACAATCCCGTCATCGGCAACAAGGTTTCCGGCGGCGACGTAATTTTTGAAATCCCCGTGCGCCGTCCCCTTTCAAATCTTGTTGCAAACGGATACGTACTGCTTGGCGACAGCGCGTGCATGACAATCCCCATAATCGGAAGCGGAATCGGAAGCGGACTGAAAGCCGCAAAAATGCTTGCCGACGCCGTGGTGACCGCCGACAAAGAACCTTTTTCAAAGAAAAATCTTTATCGCTATCAGTTGAAATTTATGCACGAAATCGGCGGTAAACACGCCGCGATCGAACTTGTCAGAAACAAGCTGCTTTCAAGCCGTGGCAACGAAATTGACGACCTTGTGAAATCGGGCGTTATGGATGGGTTGATGTCGGTCGCGTCGGGCGGAAGCGCAAAGCGACTTGTCAAAAGTTTACTTGCACTCTTTTTCAAGTATTTTTCGCTGTGGAAAACCCTTTTCGGCGTCTTAATAAAAGCGGCGTGCGTTGTATCTCACGCCACAAAAATGCCACCGCGTTTTGACGAAAAGGAATTTGAAAAGTGGCGGAAAAAGTACGATAAACCGTTTAATAAATAAAAATCGACGCGTAAACTTGCGTTTTGTGCAGTATGGAGGAAATTATGAATAAAAACATCATCGTTGTCGGCGCAAACCAAACGGGGCTTGTTTTTGCCGCGTTTGCAAAAACCGCCGGCTTTGACGTTACAGTGTACGAGGCGAAAAAACAATGCGACGTCGCGTACGACTGGACCGACGATATGGTTGAAGAAACCTTTGAAGAAGTCGGCATGCCACTTCCCCCAAAGGAGATTTACACGAGAAAAAGAAACTGGACGTTCGTGCCGCCCGAAAAAGGCGTGAACGTCCTTATGGATTTGCCAGACGACCAACTTGATATGGCGATATATCGTCGTCCGTTCAACGCATGGCTTTTGTCGCGCGCGGAAGATGCCGGCGTAAAGGTGTTTTACGAAACCCCGGTAAAGCGCGCCATTGTCGAAAACGACGTCGTCCTCGGAGTGGAACTTGAAAACGGCGAAGTCGTGCCGGCAGGGCTTGTCGTCGATTGCGGCGGCGTAAATTCCGCCGTCAGAAAGAGCCTGCCCGAATCTTTGAAAATCACGAGAAATATCGACAAAAACGACACTTTCATCGTAAGGCGCACTTTCTTCAATCGCCCCGAAAACACGGCGCGCCCGAAGTACACGAACCGCGCGTACCTTAAACATATCAACGAGCGCGGCATATCCTGGTGCACGCTGTCCCACGACGAAAAACAAGCAGACATCCTTATCGGCCGCGTCGGCGAAATGTCCGACAAAACCTATGAAAACGCCCTTGCCGATATCCGCCGCGACAACGAAATCGTGGGCGATAAAATCGTCACGGGCGGACAACTTCTGCAAATCCCCGTACGCCACCCCTTGTCGCGTTTCGTCGCAAACGGATACGCCCTGCTCGGCGACAGCGCGTGTATGACCATTCCTATGCTGGGAAGCGGCATGGCAAGCGGTATGAAAGCCGGCAAAATGCTTTCGGACGTCATCTCTTTCCCCGTCACCGAAAACCCGTTTTCAGTTGAAAATCTTTATCGCTATCAGGCAAGGTTTATGAAAGAAATCGGCGGAAAGCACGCCGCCGTCGATATGATGAAAAACTGGCTTCTGAACAGCAAAAAAGGCGATGTCGACTTTCTGCTCGGCAAAGGCGTGGTTTCAAGGAAAGTCCTGATCGAAGCGAGCGCGGGGCATATGATCGTCATGTCGCCTGCGGAAATGGCGCAAGCCGCCGTAAAGGGAATCAAAAAACTTCCCCTTCTTTTAAACCTTGCGGTGCTTTTGCAAAAGATGAAGAAAGAATGTAAGACCGCGTCGAATATGCCCAAATATTACGACGAAGCCGCCTTTTCGAAATGGGAAGAAAAATACGAAAAACCTTTCAGAAAATAATTTTCTACAAAAAGAAAACCGCCGTTCATACGGCGGTTTTTGTTTGGTTCGTTACTTGTTTTCGTCGGGCTTTTCGTCCGTTTTCTTGTCTTCGGGTTTTTCCGACGTGTCCGTTTTATTTTGTTCGGCGGGCGCGGAGTTTTCGATTTTTTCAATCTTTTCCTTCAACTTTTCGTGAAGTTTTTTGATTTCGTCCGCAGCCGTTTTGTCGTCCGCACCGACTTCCGTTTTGTCGTCGGTTTTTTCTTCCGTCTTCGACGCTTCCGCCGCTTTCATTTTTTCCATGCTTTTTTCGTTGCTGAGTTTAATGATTTCTTCGGGCGTTTTGCCTTCAAACAGCATATCGACTTCGTTTTGGAAAATGGTTTCTTTCGCAAACAGCACCTTGACCATATTGTCCAGAAGATCTCTGTGTTCCGAAAGAATATTCCTTGCGGTGTCGTAGCACTCGTCGAGGATACTCTTCATTTCGGCGTCGACTTTCGCGGCGGTTTCGGGCGACATTGCCTGTTGATTGAAATCGCGTCCCAAAAACACTTCGTGTTCGGGATTGCCGAGATATATCGTGCCGAGCGGGCTCATACCCCATTCGGTAACCATCTTTCTTGCGATAGCGCTTGCGCGCTGAATATCGTTGCTTGCGCCCGTCGTGATGTCTTCGATGACGATTTCTTCGGCGACGCGTCCCGCAAGCATCATTGCGATTTCGTCCATCAACTTTCCGCGGGTAACGTGGTTGTCGTCGTTCACGGGACGGGTGATGGTATAGCCTGCCGCCTGTCCGCGCGGTATGATGGAAACCTCGTTGACTTCGTCGCAGTTTTTAAGGAGTTTCGCAACGATTGCGTGTCCGCTTTCGTGATACGCAGTGATGCGTTTGTCTCTTTCGCTGACGACGCGGCTCTTTTTCTGCGGGCCAGCGATGACCTTATTGATACCTTCGTTGATATCGCCCATTGTAATGACCTTTCTGTTGTCGCGCGCGCAAAGGATTGCCGCCTCGTTCAGAAGGTTTTCGATGTCCGCGCCGGTGAAGCCCGAAGTAAGACGGGCAAGCGTTTTGAAATCGATGTCGGGGGCAAGGGGTTTGTTCCTTGCGTGAACCTTGAATATTTCTTCCCTGCCGCGAACGTCGGGGACCTGTACGTAAATCTGACGGTCGAAACGGCCGGGGCGCAACAATGCGGGGTCGAGAATATCCGCGCGGTTGGTTGCCGCCATAACGATAATGCCGTCGTTCTTTTCAAAGCCGTCCATCTGGACAAGCAACTGGTTGAGCGTTTGTTCGCGCTCGTCGTGACCGCCGCCCAAGCCCGTGCCGCGCTGTCTGCCGACCGCGTCGATTTCGTCGATGAAAACAATACACGGCATATTGTGTTTCGCCTGGTCGAACAAGTCGCGCACACGAGACGCGCCGACGCCGACGAACATTTCGACAAAGTCACTGCCGCTTATGCTGAAAAACGGCACGTTCGCCTCGCCTGCGACCGCTTTTGCAAACAACGTCTTACCGGTGCCCGGAGGACCTACGAGCAAAACGCCCTTGGGAATTCTCGCGCCGATATCGACGAACTTTTTGGGGTTTTTAAGGAATTCCACGATTTCTTGCAGTTCTTCCTTTTCTTCTTCCGCGCCGGCGACGTCCGAAAAACGCACCTTAACCGACTGGGTAACGCGGGCTTTGGTCTTTCCGAAGTTCATCGCCTGCTGATTTTGTCCCTGGCTCTGACGGTAAATAATGTACATCACGATACCGAGAAGCACAACCGACAGTATGGGCAAAAGCAAGCTGTAAAGAAGCGAGCGGCGCGAGGGATTGTCGTACGAAACCTTGGGAGACGTCCAACCCGTGTTGCCCTGGCAGTCTTCGATCATGTCGTAAACCTGCTGAACGTTTCTGTCGGGAATATAACAAAACGCGTCGTACTTATTCGGGAAATTCTTTTCGGCGATCTTGCTGTCGTTATATCTGACTTTCAGAACGTAGTCGCCGGTAATCTGAATGTTGGCGACTTTTCCCGCCTTTATGTCTTCGACAAGCGACGTGTAGCTTATCTCGCCCGCGCCGTTGTCCGAGAGCATCGTCGCGACAAGCACGACAAGCACAAGACAAATCAGAAAAATTATTATTCCTTTTGTTCTTTTTTTCACTGTGTAATAGCCTCCGCTTCCGCAATAAAAACGTCTTATTATTTATCTTTATCACGAAGTTAGTACTATTATAACATAAACTCCCTAAAAATCAACTAAAATTAAAAACTCGGGTTTTGTTGATTTTTACGCGGAAAACAACGCTTTATATAACGCAATCGCAATTTTAACGCTCGTTTTTTGCACTTTATCCCACGATACCGCCATAAGAGTTTTCAGCGGATCGTCCGACGGTTTTTCGACCGCGCCGAGAACGCCGACGTCGCCCGCGGGATTTTCGATTCCCGTTATCGCCCTTTTGGGGTTGACTCCGCCCGAAACCACCGCGACGAAAGGCTTTTCCGCCTCCTTTGACAAGCACGCGTCCACCGCGATTACGGGGCTTTCGGGGTGCGCGCATTTTATTAGTTCCAGAAAGTCCTGCACGTTCCTTCCGTTGACGCTTTTTCCCGTCGCGCCGTATACGAAACATCTTGCGTTCAGCCTGTTTTTCAAAATATCGCCGACAATCGGACCGACGCTGTCGCCGGCAATTTTGTCGCTTCCTATGCACAAAATTACGGGGGTTCCTTGTTTCATTTTTTCTCTCCTTTTCATAAGTATTGACAAGGCTTACAAAAATAAGCGCGTTTTTTTATTAAATATTGTTTGATTTCTGTGATAAATTTGGTATAATATTTATAAATATCGAGAAATATCGTAAAAAAGAGGGATTATGGTATGTTGAATGCTTTATGTACTGCGAGCATGAACGTCTCGGATATCGTCATTCTGGCGGTTCTGGCGGTCGGCATCGTCGCGGGTATTATTGCAGGCTTTGCAAAATTGCTCAACGGCACGATCGGCGGTATCATTGCGTTTATCGCGGCGATATGCCTTGGCATATTCCTTGCGGGGTATCTTGCCGGTGTTTCCGCGTTTGTTGACCTTCAAGCAAAAATCAGCGACTTTTTCGTAAGTAAATTCGACGTGGCGGGCTACAAAGCAAAGGTCTCCGACGGGGAACTTTTCCTGAACGTCAGCGGCAGCGCGTGGACAAGCGTATCGACGCTGTTCGAAGGCTCGTCAAAACTCAAAATCGCACTGCTTGTACAAACCGTTTGCGTCAAACTTTTCAGCGGCGCGCTCACGGGCAGCGTTACCCTTGCGGCGTTTGCGGCAAACCTTATCGTGAAAGCCCTTTGCGCCATTATCGTTTTCGTCGCGGCGATTATCGTGCTTGAAATTCTGTTTTCGCTTCTTTCAAAACTTCTTTCAAAGATTGTCGAAAAACAAAAAGGCTTCCGCAGCGTCGACCGTATTATCGGGCTTGTGTTCTCGGCGGCATTCACCGTCGCTCTCGTTTTCGTCGCAATGTTCGTGATCGCAAAAGTCGGCTCGGGCGCGCAGGCGGCAATCGACAATATCGAATCGGGCACCGTTGCGAAATGGTTTTATGAAAACAACCCGTTCCTTCTTCTGTAAATAAGACAGATTTAAACAAAAAATTAAGCAAGGTTTTTTACCTTGCTTTTTTTATGTGTTTTGTTTTGAGGATTATTTTGCGGTTTTCAGATAAATCAGCAGGACGGTAATATCCGCGGGGCTCACTCCCGAAATCCTGGACGCCTGTCCGAGCGTCGTCGGGCGGATTTTTGAAAGTTTCTGTCGCGCCTCGATTCTCAGTCCGCTTAAAGCGTTGTAGTCGATATCTTCGGGCAAAATCTTTTCTTCCAAACGTCGTGCGTCCCTTATCGCGGCGTCTTCCTTTTCAAGGTATCCCGCGTATTTTATCATGACTTCCGCCGAAAACAGCGCGCTTTTTGAAAACTCCGAAAACGCGTTTGTGACTTCCTTCAATACGTCAAAGGTGATGCCGGGGTGTTTCAACGCTTCTTTTACGGGCATCGTTTTTTCAACCTGCACTCCCTCGTATCTTTCAAATATTCCGCCGTTTTCCTTTTTGATTTTGACGGTTTCGGAAAGCCTGACGATACGCTCGATTTCTTCCCTTCTTTCTTGCATTTTTTTGAGCCTTTCTTCCGTCGCAAGCCCAAGGGCGTATCCTTTTTCGGTAAGGCGCAGGTCGGCGTTGTCCTGACGGAGCCTCAGACGATATTCCGCGCGCGCCGTCATCATACGATACGGCTCGTTCGTGCCTTTTGTGACAAGGTCGTCGATAAGCACGCCTATGTACGCTTCGTCGCGGTTTAAGGTGAAGGGCGGTTTTTCGTCGACGTACAACGCGGCGTTTATGCCCGCCATAAGCCCTTGCGCCGCCGCTTCTTCGTATCCGCTGCTGCCGTTGATTTGCCCGGCGGAATAAAGTCCTTTTATCCTTTTTACCTGCAACGACGACGAAAGTTCCAGGGGGTTTATGCAGTCGTATTCTATCGCGTACGCGTACCTTATAAACCGCGCGTGCGTAAGCCCTTTTATCGAGTGGTACATTTCTTCCTGCACGTCTTTCGGCAAACTTGACGACATGCCCTGAATATACATTAAATCACTGTCGCGGCCTTCGGGCTCAACGAATATCTGGTGTCGGGTTTTATCGGGGAAACGCATTACCTTGTCTTCAATCGACGGGCAATATCTCGGGCCGATTCCGTGTATCGTGCCGTTGTAAAGAGGACTTCTTTTTATGTTTTTCCTGATTATTTCGTGGGTTTTTTCGTTGGTATAGGTGAGCCAGCACGGCATCTGAGAATAAAGATTTCCGTCGTTCATAAACGAAAACGTGCCGATATCGCTTTCGCCTTCCTGCACTTCCATTTCGTCGTAGTCGATGCTGTCTTTCGCAATGCGCGCGGGCGTTCCCGTTTTGAAACGGCGGATATCTATGCCGAGACTTAACAAGTTGTCCGTAAGGTGCGTTGCGTTTTTGAACCCGACGGGACCGCTACTTTTTGTTTCCGCGCCGATTATCGTGCGCCCGTTTAAGTATACGCCCGTCGCGATAACGACCGCCCGTCCCTCGATTTCGCCGTTTTCAAGGGTGGTTATGCCGTGCGCCACGCCGTCTTTTACAAGAATTTCCGTCGTTTCATCGTACAACACGTCAAGGTTTTTCTGATTTTCCAAAACGCGCAACATTACGTCGTGATACAACGCCTTGTCCGCCTGTCCGCGAAGACTGAATACGGCGGGACCTTTTCCGCGGTTGAGCATTTTTATCTGCAACAACGCCTCGTCCGCAGAAAGCCCCATTTGTCCGCCCAGAGCGTCCACTTCCCGCACGAGATGACCTTTCGCCGTGCCGCCGATTGCAGGATTGCACGGCATAAGCGCGACGCCTGCCTTTTCAAGCGTCGTAAGAAGGGTGCTTTTGCCCATGCGCGCCGCGGCAAGCGCGGCTTCGATGCCGGCGTGTCCCGCGCCGATTACAATTACGTCGTAAACCTTTTTCATTATTTACCCACGCAGAATTTATCGAATATGTCGTCGATGATTTTTTCGCTGACGGTTTCGCCCGTGATTTCGCCAAGCGCGGTGTAGCCTTCCGTCAGAACGGAAATTACACAGTCGGTCGTAACGCCCGCTTTCAGAGCGTTAAGCCCTTCTTCGACCTTTTCTTTTGCCGTCGTTACCGACGACAGTTGTCTTTCTGACGTCAGCACTTCCGATTCCGACGTCTTTTCTTCATCGAAATATTTTGCGACGATTTTCAGAAGTTCGTCGATTCCGTCGCCAGTTTTCGCACTGACGAAAATCTTGTTATCTTCGTTTTTCGCATCGTTTATAAGGTCGCTTTTGTTGTAAACTTCCACGACTTTTTTGCCTAAGAGCGCGTTTTCAAGCGCTTTGTTTTCAGGCTTTCCTTGCGTTGCGTCCAGCACGCGAAGTACCAAACGAGCGTCTTTAACTATCGAAATCGAACGGTTAATGCCTTCTTTTTCAATTTCGTCGTTACTTTCCCTTATTCCCGCGGTGTCGCAAAGATTGATCTTCTTCCCGCTTAATTCAAAGCTGTCCGAGATAAAGTCCCTTGTCGTTCCTTTTATCGACGAAACGATTGCGCGGTCGTACCCCAAAATCGCGTTCATCAGGCTTGACTTGCCGACGTTCGTGTCGCCGACGAGAGCGACGTCCATGCCTTCTTTTATCATTTTGCCGTAGGCGCGGCTGTTTTGAAGCGCGGTAAGGGTTTTTACGATTTTTTCAAGTTCTTCTTCCGCCGACGGCAGTGTTTCGTCTTCCAGTTCCTCGGGATAATCCAGTACCGCGACAAGCCCCGTCAGGACGGTTTTCAGGTCGTTCTGAACGTCTTTCACCGCCTTGGACAACTTGCCGGTCATAAGGCGATATGCGGCTTTTACGGCGTCCGCGCTGTCGGCGTTTATCATATCTATGACGCCTTCCGCGTCGGACAAATCCATTTTCCCGTTCAGAAACGCGCGACGGGTGAATTCGCCCCGCTCCGCAAGGCGCGCGCCTTTCGACACGCACGCAGAAATCACGCCTTCCGCAATCCTTGTTCCGCCGTGCACGTGAAACTCCACGACGTCTTCGCCGGTGTAACTTTTCGGCGATTTGAAATAAACCATATAACCAAGGTCGGAAAAGTCTTTCGCGTTAATTTTTCCGAAGTACATAAAGTTCGGTTTAATTTCGCCATTTATCGCTTTCGTTTCAAAAACGGCGCGGGCAATCGGCAGCGGGTTTCCGCTGAGTCTGATTACCGCTATGCCGCCCTTTCCCGCGGGCGTTGACAATGCAACGATTGTGTCCATACTTCGATTTGATTTTCCTTTTTGCTTCCCGAAATATACCGGGTATTTTCCAAAAAAAATCCTGCCATAACGGCAGAATAATGGCGTCAGTCCGAACAACCTGTCGCAACCTCCCAAAACCCTTCCCTAAAACGGCAGAATTTTGATGAGATTACGGGGTTCTTGGCGGGTTCGGAAAAATCCAGTGTACAAACCGTACACGATTTTTCCGGTTCTGCCAAAACGCCGTAAGGTCGCAAAATTATGCCGTTTTAAAAGTGTTTTTTGGTATAACCAAAAGATTTGAATTTCGGCGGTCCGTTCTTTTTCAGATTAAACTCCGTTGACGTTGGATCATCAACGGGCTTTACGGGCGCGGATTCCTGACGAGAATCGTTGCGGTTGCCGCGACGGTCGCGGCTGTCGTTTCGTCTGTTTCTGTCGTTACGTCTGCCGTCGTTTCGTCTTCCGTCGTTTCGTCTGCCGTTTCTTTCTTCGTATCCTTCGCGCACGCCGCCTTCTTTCGGGACGATGACGATATGACGATTCATATCTTCTCCCTCGGATTCGGTCGTGGCGTATTTGCTGTTTTGAAGCGCGGTGTGGATCACGCGGCGTTCAAACGGGTTCATCGGTTCAAGCTCGACCTTTCTGCCCGTGCGGTACGCCTTGTATGCAAGGCGGTTTGCAAGGGATTCCAGCGTTTCGATGCGTTTTTCGCGGTAGTTTTCGGCGTTGATCGACACGCGGATAAAGTTGTGTCCGCTTTCGTTGACAAGAATGAGCGCAAGATACTGTATCGCGTCAAGCACTTCGCCGCGGTATCCGATAATGACGCCGCTGTCACTTCCCGTGATATTGACGACGATTTCTTCGTCTTTGACTTCGCAGTCGGCATAGCATCTAAGATTCATTCTTTCAAACAAGCCGTTCAGAAAGTCGATGACAATGTCTGCGGGAGTTTCCTTTCTTTGGACGGTTACGACCGCCTTGCTGAAAAGACCGCCTTCCTGCAAAACTTCTATTTCGGCGTTTTCTCTTTCGATGCCGAGTTCTTTCAAGCCTTCCTCGATGGCTTTTTCGACCGAGGACGCTTTGACTTCGATTTTTTCCATATGGACTCCTTATTATTTGAAGGTCGATTCAAGGCGTTTTTCTTCGTTACGCTTGTCGTTGACCTTTACGCACGCATTGTAAATAAGTTGGAAAACGGTGCTGAACAGGTTGCTTATTACCATATATACCGTGAACGCCGTGCTGTACAAAAGGGCGAACACCGCAAGCATAATGGGCATAAACCACTGCATCATTTTCATATTTGCCTGCATTGCGTTTTGCATATCTTTGCCGCTGCCGTTAGCCGTCGGGGGCTGGGGCGGCTGGGTTTGTTTCATAAGTTTGGTGGACGCGAAAGTGATAAGTCCGGTGATTATGGGCAATAACATAAAGCCGTTCCAGCGGCTGCCGCTCTTCCCGTTTCTCTTGACCTTATTGTACTTCGCGATAATCGGGTTCATGACTTCTTCGTATTCGGTACGGTTGCCGTGCTCGATAGAAGCGGTGTCGATGCCGAGTTTTCCGATTCCGTTGCCGATAAACGTTTCGTAATCGGGGATAGGATTCTTCCAGCTGTCGGGCATAAACACGTTGTTTACCCACATGAACTTGATTTCTTTTTTGTATTTGTCGTCAAAAAGGCTTACGACCGTGTTTTGCGCTGCCGTCGTTGCGGTTTCTTTTGCGACAATGGTTGCCGCCTCGTCCGCTTCCGTTTCGCTCTTTCCTTCGCCGATTAAACGATTGTATTCCGTCGTATATGCCGCGGCGCGTTGTGTTTCGTAGGTCGAATAGTACGAGCTTGACAAATCCTTGTACATGTTGATGTTGTATTGCTTTACCATGCCGTTAAAGCCCGAAAACACCATGAAGAATATGACAAGCGAGATTATCGACGGAAGACAACTTCCGAGCATGCTGTACTTTTCCTTGCGGTAAAGTTCCATCTGCTTTTGCGAATACAACTCCTTATTTCCGGCGTACTGCTGCTGCAATTTTTCAAGTTGCGGCTTCATTCTTTCCATCGCGCGGTTGTTCTTCGTCATTACGACTTTCTGCCATACGTCGAAGGGCGACATCGCGAGCTTTAAGATGAGCGTGAAGCAGATTACCGCCACACCGTAGTTACCGATACCCTTGTTCAGCGCGTCGATAAGCCACATTACGCCTTCGGCAATTTTGTTCGCCGCAAGGCCCATCTCCATTATACTAACCATTTTGCGTTTCCTTTATAGTTTTCTGCCACGGGGTCGTAGCCGCCCTCGTGGAAAGGGGTGCATCGAAGTATCCTTTTCGCACCCATTACGCATCCCTTAAAGAATCCGTGTTTTTCAATTGCGGTCAGGGTATAAATCGAACACGTCGGCACGTATATGCACGGCCGCGTAAGATTTATCGAAATAAAACGTTTGTAAAATCCAATTAAAATACGGGCGAGCGTTTTCATAATCATAAGGAATGGCCCAAAAGTCCGGCCTTTTTGAGGAGCGACCTCATCGAATCGGCAATGACGCTGCTTTTCTTGCCGTAGACTGTGCTTCTCGCCACGAATATTATGTTGTACCCGGGGGTTATCTCGGGTATCATAAGACGGACGCTTTCGCGCATCTGTCGTTTTACCCTGTTGCGCTGGACGCTGCCGCCGACCTTTTTCGAAACCGAAAATCCGACTTTGAGCGCCCCTTTCGTCTTTACTGTGTACAAAACGAAATCGTCGTTTGAAAAAACCGTGCCTTTCCTGTAAATGTAGTTGAAAGACGCGCGCTTTTTTAACTTATATTCCTTTTGCATTGTTCGGGGGAGCGTCTGCCCGCACAATTAGTTGTGCGGGGTAAGTTTTGCTCTGCCTTTGTTGCGGCGACGTTTCAGAACGTTGCGGCCTTGCTTGGTTTGCATTCTCTTCCTGAAACCATGTACCTTTGTTACGTGTCTTTTCTTGGGTTGGAATGTCCTTTTCATATATGCCTCCTTGATAGGGATTATTTCTTCGTTACTATTGTTATTATAATATAACAATGCCAGTCAATTATAAGGAAATTTTGTTCGCGTGTCAACCGATTTGACGCCTTTTGAATAAATGCCGTTTTCCGCCCGTAATTTTTTTTGGATAAACAAAAAGGCGGTTATTTCATTCGGTTGCACGTAAAATAAAAAACCTTTCCGCTTTCGGAAAACGGAACGGCGATATTTCTCGTTTCGTTCAAGATCTTTTTCAAAATAAAAAACCCTTTTCTCTTTTTTGAAAAATTAAACCGTACTTTGTACGGTTTAAAATTGTTTCCGAAGATACTGCCGTTTTTCCGTCAAAAAAACAAACGACGTCTCTTTTGAATTAATATTTGTTTCCGCCCGGTTAAATTAAAATCAGTTTCCGTCGCGTTATGAAAATTAGACACTTGTATAGTTTTTTTTGCCGATGTTTACGCTTCTTTCCGTTCTCGCACTTTGTTTTTTGTCCGAAATTACTCTTTTGTCAATATTCGACAATGGGATAAGTCTTGTTTCACGTGCAACATAAGACCAAACAAACGTGCACTGTTTCCGTTTTTCAAAACATCAAACAACTCTGCCCCGCAAGCAACAATAAAACAAGCCCGTTTCTATAAGCCCTGCATTTACGACAAACAACTCGGCTTTAATAAACCCGCCGTAGTCATTGCAGATAGTTTATTTGTCGATTTCCGGCATTTGTGTTTTAACGGTTGTTTGTGCGATATGCGCCACTTCCGTTCAAAGTCGGGTTTCGGAACAAACACACCGCAAATCGCCGGCGCTCGTCAATAAACAAGCACTTATCAAATATTATTATTTTTACGATCAGACAACGCAAAATTATTCGACCGCAAACAACCCGAATAAACATTTTTTGCATTTTACACCCTTTTCACGTCCAAAATCATAATTATGCCAACAGATAATAATACGAACTTAGGTTTTACGCCGTGTTTTTGATTAATACTGCGTTACACTCACGGCTTATACGGTAAAGTATTAAGCCGCTCGCGTGCCTTGTCTTATTCTAAAAACACGACGGAAAACTTGTTCACAACCGAAACAGCCGAGATTTCAGATGATTTTTGGAAAAGGCGAACGCAGTTGTACTTTTTGGTACTGCAAGCGAGCATTTTTCATAAAAGCGCGAAAATCTCGGCGTTTTGGCAACGATATCGTTCAATCCGTATCGATAATTTTCCACGGCGCGTTTCGATGGTTATTTCAATTACGCCGCTGCCGTTTGCGCCATGAAATCCGCACAATAAAACAAACCGCTGCACTTTCTTCAACGCAAGAAAATTATACATCGCGGTTCGTCAAACGATTTAACTTGTGCCGCTCGCAAAACGAAGCTCAGAACAAGAAAACGTTTTCACAACAAACAATACACGTCCAAATCAAAAGATCAACCGTTTGAATCAGAGCGCACCCATTTTTACGTTAGGTTTAACAAAAGCAGCATTGCAATGCACCGTCAAACCTTGATTTATCTTCTTTCTCACCAAATCACAACCGTTCAATAAAAAACCAAAACAAAATTACATCAAACAATCACAACAAACAATCCAAAATCTCTCAATCAATAATACGCTCAAAACAAAACATAACAAACAAACACGAAAAACTATCTCATCAATTAACCGCAAAATCAATCACAAAAAACCACAACAAACAACCCACATCTCTCAATCAAAAACGCTTTCAAAACAAACCATTATTACAAACACAACATCCCATCACACCATACACCAAGATTTTTGAATATTAAAATATTCGCTGGCTGATTCGCTGCCGACAAATACTTCCATAAACCCACGTCTAAATATTCGCTTTCAATAAAACCGCAGTGCAACCGCAAAAGACAAAACAACATAACCTACACTCTGAGGTAATAATAAAGCAAACACGAAAAAGTAAAACTCTTTATTTTTAGATAATATGAAACCCGCAAGAAAATATATTTTATTTGGATAAACATCAAAACATAAAAAACAAACAACAATTTCAACAATAATGTATTATCCTCACAAAAAACAAAAATATTACATTTAATCAGATATTGACAATTTTTACTTCTATTCCGGACAAGCATGCCAAATATCAATAAAACAGCACTATCCATAAAAAACACCTTTTCGGAACACGGCAAAATAATAATAAAAAAGCCCGAAAACTCGGGCAAATAAAAACATTGCTATTTTGATTTCTTTGGCTTGTCTTTTCGGCAATTATATACGGCAATAACCGTTTGCCTTGCAAGATCGGAATTATCAATATCCAGCACGTAATGCAGTTTTGCGCCGTCGTATGGATATCCTTGTTCGCAATCTTCACCGAGAAGTTCGGATGTTTCTTTCAAAATCTTGACAAAAACACAGTCGTCGCAAACAAGTAAAACGGGCACAGCTTTATAATATACCATATATTCACCAAACATTTTTTTGAAAGAAATATCGGGTAAATCAATTTGTTCGACAACGTATTTAATATAATTCAGATCGGTAGCCATAAACCCTTCTTTTATGTTAATTTTCTCAAAACAATTATATCAATCGGTTGACAATATGTCAAATTACTGGCAAAATGATTAAAAGATATCCACATTTTACGGAAGCGACGTTTCACGTGAAACAACGGGATATTTTGATAGTTTTAATATGTGCTGATTTTATATGTTTCACGTGAAACAATTAGTTGTCCACATTTGTTCCACGTGGAACAAAAACGGCCGTTTTGAGCAATTTTTAGGCTGTTTTCCTGGGTTTTCGGGCTGTTTTTGATTGTTTTAATCGTTTTGTTTCGTGATTTTTCGTTCTTTCTCCGTGTAATTTTCGGGGTGCGGTTTTGTGGATAACTTTTGCCTTTTTCGGACAAGGTATATGTTGCGATTTTTTGGGTATAATTGCAATAAATTATATTAGGAAAAGGCGGTAATTATTATGAAATGTACATCGTGTAATAAGTCATTTTCACCCGACAAAATGTATGTTTGCAAGTCATGCGGCGCATACTTTTGCGAAGATTGCGTGAAAAGCAACCAAAACTCGTGTCTGAAATGCGGCACAACCCTTGATCGTTTGAATTAAAAAGTGCCGTTTTTCTTGGAAAAAACAGGCGTTTCACGTAAAACATTGTCGTTTTTGACGCGGTGTTTTATTGTCTTTTTATATTGGTATTAGACGGATTTTTTGTTTGTTTTTCGCCGTGTTTTAGTATAAAAACCAGGATAAAAAGTCTTTTGTATCCCGGACTTGATTATTCTTATCTTTTCGATGTTGCAGAAAGAATGTGAGTGATAATGTCTGTTTTGATAATTTTATAATCGTTTTGTCTTGAATACTTTGCTGTTAAGACTTTTGTTTATATTATTTTTTTCGGCATAACAAAAAACCGCCGTTTCGGGCGGTTTATTATTAGCGCGTTATCGTCTTACAAAACGTTATTTATTGAAAAGGCGTCTTGTTTGACGCCATTCCGATGTTTTTATGTTTTTTCTGCGAGTTGTTCCGACATGGTTTGCGCCGGGCTCAGACTTTGTCACGTAAAGGTTTTTACCTATACGTAATAACTCTGCGCCGATTATAAGTCCATAATGCCGATTAAATAATATGGGGCAAAAACGCTCTGATTTCTTCCTTTGCGCCTTCGAGGTCGTGGTCGAGATAATTCCCGCATTCCTGCCGCTTGGAGCCCGGGATTTCCGTCATTTCCAGACACTTTTCAAAGCACTCTTTCACAATAGGCTTTACTTCGTCAAGCGTGATGTCGAGCATAAGCAGATAAAAACCCGTGCGGCAGCCCATCGGCCCGAAATAAACAACCTTGTCTTTGACCGCGCTGTTTCTTATCACGGTTGCAAAAAGGTGCTCAACGGTATGCGCCGCGGCAGTCGTAAGGAAATCGCCCGCGTTCGGTTTTTTGAAACGAAGGTCGTAAGTATAGATATTGTGCTCCGCATGAGAAAGGTAAACCCCCTCCGGGTGGGCGTCGTGATTTATAAGAAAAGATTTGATGGTTTCCATAGTTTTTGAATTTTATATATTATATATATAATATATAAAAT
>ULUJ01098499.1_pt1 | contig 83980 bp, 70 predicted proteins | sample 1958381 | NCBI WGS metagenome assembly ULUJ01 (sample SAMEA4835757, study PRJEB28245) | human gut metagenome | biome: gut microbiome; material: fecal sample | place: Denmark | collected 2008 | reverse complement strand
GACGATTGTCAGGGCTTTTTATTATACTCAAATTCAACGACTATTTCTTGTTACAACAAAATTACAGGCATATTTGTCAACGAGCCTTTTTATTACATTTTAAAACTTTAATTTCCGAAAATAGCATAAAAAAAGAATACAAGTTGAGGGGTTCAACTTGTATTCTGACTGGTGGAGATAAGGGGATTCGAACCCCTGGCCTTCGCATTGCGAACGCGACGCTCTACCAACTGAGCCATATCCCCACATTCGCTTTTAGAAACATTCGATTTGTTCCTTGCTGTGTTATTATATCACATTATTTGATTTTGACAATTATTTTTTAACCTTTTTTTTGATATATTCTAAAAGGATTCGTGAGGTAACACATATAATACGGTTTCAAATGGATTTTGTTTGAATTTTTTTTGGGAAAATATAAAAAAAGTATTGACAATAGAATCTCGATAGTGTAAATTATAACTAACGAGAATCATTATCGATAATAAATACGAATTAAATAACGATTCGAAGAAGGGTAAAGTGACAAAGAGAAACACGATACAAAAAGAAGTGGTTGCGAGGATTGTGAAAGAGGCTTGCAATCATCCGACGGCGGATATGGTCCTTGTCGAGGCGAAGAAAGTGTTGCCGAATCTCAGTTTAGGCACGGTGTATCGCATTCTCAAAGATATGGCAAACGAGGGCGAGATAAGGGAAGTGGCGTGCAAGGACGCGCCGTCGAGATTTGATAAAACCACTATGAACCACGGACATTTCCGGTGCGTGAAGTGCGGAAAAGTCGAAGATGTATTCTTCAATCTTGACAAAATCGACAAGAGTATCGTGGATTTCGGCGACAATCTCGTGCTTGAAAGCCAACTGTTTTTCAGAGGAATATGCAAGGATTGCAGAGAAAAATCGGAGTAAAAAACGCAATATAATTGCGAAAATAATAAAAAACAACAAGAATTTAAGGAGAAAGAACTATGGCAAAATTTATATGTCCTGTATGCGGATACGTACACGAAGGCGACAGCGCACCCGAAAAATGCCCGCAATGCGGTTGCCCCGGCAGCAAATTCATCAAGGATGACGGCGCAAAAAAGGTTTGGGCGGCAGAACACGTCATTGGCGTCGGACAAGGCGTTCCACAAGACATCTACGAAGGTTTGAAAGCCAACTTCGAAGGCGAATGCACCGAAGTCGGTATGTACCTTGCAATGGCAAGAGCGGCACACCGCGAAGGCTATCCCGAAATCGGTCTTTACTGGGAAAAAGCGGCATTTGAAGAAGCCGAACACGCCGCAAAATTCTGCGAAATGCTCGGTGAACTCGTAAGCCCATCCACGAAAGTCAATCTTGAAAAGCGCGTCGAAGCAGAAAACGGCGCAACGAGCGGCAAATTTGAACTCGCCAAACGTGCCAAAGAAGAAGGACTCGACGCAATCCACGACACCGTGCATGAAATGGCTCGTGACGAGGCACGCCACGGTAGGGCATTTGAAGGTCTTCTCAACCGCTACTTCAAATAAGACTTCGCTAAATCGCGACTAACTTTGTCAGAGGCACTCGTCTGACAACTCATTTACAATTAGTAAATTAGGGTTGCCATCCGAGGGCCTCTTTCGCGTTATTCATCGATTTAGCAAAGTCTTATAGAAAAAATAATAATATGGCGAATAACCGTGCCATTTGTACGTTAGGCGAGTTCGCAAAAGGGTGTTTTCTTGTTCTTCATCTCAATACTGCGCTCTTACCAACAGATTCAAGTTGTGCCTCTTTCGCGTTATTCATCGATTTAGCGAAGTCTTATGGCAAAAATAATAATATGGCGAATAACCGTGCCATTTGTACGTTAGGCGAGTTCGCAAAAGGGCGTTTTCTTGTTCTTCATCTCAATACTGCGCTCTTACCACAGATTCAAGTTGTGCCTCTTTTGCGTTATTCATTGATTTAGCAAAGTCTTAAAGAAAAATAATAATATGGCGAATAACCGTGCCATTTGTACGTTAGCATTGCGCATTAAAACTTGAAAAATAAAATAGTTTGTGCTATAAAAACACAGTATTATCCAAGTTTATATTTGATGTTTGTTATATTTTTTACTCGATGAGCAACCGTCGAACGCCGAAAAACAAGCTTTCGGGTTCTATCTTACAAATTGAACCATCCAAAAAACAAAAAAATTTAATAACCTCGTTGACAAACGGAACAGGTGCAGATTTATAATATAAATATAAAGGTTTTCGTTCAGGGGCGATATTTTTTTATAAACAAAAAACAATCGTGGACTGTTTGATAACAAATCGCGTGTTTTCGCGATATCGTTTCGGGAAAGGCAAGGGGCATTATGTACAAAGAAAGCAAACTCGCAAAAAACAAGGCGGTCGGAATCATTCTGATGATTCTCGGAGTGTTCGGTTTTTTGATTATCATACACAGGCTTTGCTGCTACAAATTCGAATATGACGAAAAATTCAGCCCCGTAGATTACGGGAAATTTAATATTCTGTCTTTCTTCACAATTCAATCCAACGTGTTTGTATACGTGTATCTTATTTGTGCGGGGCTTGCGTCCCTTGGCGTCGAGGGGGCAAAGAAGGTCGCGTACAATCCGCTTGTCGGCGCAATGGCAACGACGTACATTCTTGTTACAGGGCTCGTATACACCGCGGGCATTCCCATGGGCTTTACTCCGCCGTTCAAGTGGGGCGATTCCTACCACGCGATGAGCAGTTTTATTCAGGTGTACTTCCATATGATTATACCGCCGATTATGCTGATATTGTGGTTTTTTCCGTTCACGGACAGGCGCACGAATCATAAGACGGTATGGGCATTTGCGATATATCCGTTCGTGTATTCGGTCTTTTCCATAATCCGTGGCGCGGTTGGAAAAATGCACTTTTATCCTTATCCGTTTTATCGTCCCGAATTTATATGGTCGATATTCTCAAAAGGCGATATCAATTATCCGCTTGCGTATTTTCTGATGTTCATCGTGCTTATGGCGGGAATGTTGCTGTTTGTCGGCATAGGCAGACTTATGATGTTCATAAACGATACAATGATAAGCAAAACGTTTTGCCATAGCAACGAGTGCATGGTGAGCGGACAAAGCGACGCAGACGTCGGGTAAGTCTTTCGGTATTCTGTTGTTGACTTTGGGGCGAAAGGGTGATATTCTATCGTCGCAAAAAAGGAGTAGAAATGAAAGCGGCAATCATCGGACTGGGCGTTATCGGAAAGGTACATTACAACATTTTGAACAAGCAAGGTGTTGAAGTCGTTGCAATCTGCGACACGGACGACGGCGTGCTTGAAAAATACGACGGCGTAGAAAAATACACCGATTATAAAACGATGCTCGACAATGAAGATATCGACGTCGTGCATATTTGCACGCCGCACTATCTGCATGCAGATATGACGATATATGCGCTTGAAAGAAACGTGAATGTGCTGTGTGAAAAACCGCTGTGCATAAGAAAAGAAGACATCGCGCGGATTATCGACGCGGAAAATAAATCCGAGGCGATGCTCGGCGTATGCCTGCAAAACAGATATAATCAATCCAGTCAATTTGTCAAAAGATATTTTCAAAACAAAAAAATCGATTTTGCCTTTGGCAACGTGTTGTGGCATCGCGACAAGGCGTATTATGCGTCGGGAGAATGGCGGGGCAAAAAAGAAACCGAAGGCGGCGGAGTGCTTATCAATCAGGCAATACATACGCTTGATTTGATGCAATGGATTTGTGGTGAGCCAAAGAGCGTTTGCGCAAACGTGTACAATTATTCGCTTAAAGACGTCATCGAGGTGGAAGACACCGCAGTCGCGCTGTTCAAAGGTGACACGGATTTCGAGTTTTTTGCCACCAATACCGCAAAAACCGATTTGCCGGTCGAAATTCGTTTTATTACAGGCGGAGATACCGTTACGCTTTATCCCGACAAGGTGCTTATCAACGGCGACGTCGCAGACATCGAAAACGAAATCGCATGGAACGGTAAGCGCGCCTACGGCAACGGACACGAGAAACTTATCGGTCATTTTTATGATTGCGTCGCAAAAAAAGAAAAATTCCGGATTGACGGCAGCGAAGCGGCAAAAAGCGTGAAGGAAGTTCTGTCTGCTTATGAAAGCGACGGAAAACTTGTTGAAATATTAATTTAATCGTAATAAAACCGAAACAGTAAAAACAGCCCGAGCGGGCTGTTTTTTTTGCATATTTTGGCAATTAAGTTTGTAAATTTATCGAGGTGTAAAACTGTTTGGGCGTTATGCCGAACTCGTTTTTGAATGCGCGGAAAAAGTGGGTATAATCCGAGAAACCGCACTTTGCAAACACTTCGGTTATAGGGAAGCCTTCTTCGATAAACTGTTTTGACAAAACCAGCCGTTTTTTTAGGATATATCGGTGAGGGGAAGTGTTGGTGTATTCCTTGAAAATGTGCGCGAAGTAGTATTTGTCCACAAACAACGCAGACGCGATTGCATCAAGGGAAAGATCTTGCGATATATGTTCGGAAATATAATCGATTGCTTTCGTCACGCAGGGATTTGCTTTTCCTAATATAGTGAAGTCGTCGCGGCTTTGCAAAAAATATTGTCCCAGCAACACAAGCAACGCTTTTATCCGATCCTCATTTTCGATATCTGCGCCGAAGTCGCCGGTTTGCGAAACGGAAAAGCCGTCCAGAATATGGCGTATTTTGTCCGAAACCGAGCTGTTGCGGATAAGAAAAGCATTGTGTTCGTGCGCCTGCAAAAAACAGGTGTTCAGGTCGGTTTTCGCGGTTGAGATGCGCTTCAAATATCGTTGATTGAGCCACACAACAAAGCGTTCGTACGTCATGGCAGAGTCTTTGATGTCGAGTTGATGAAGTTTGTTGGGCGGTATCAAAAGCACGTCGCCGGGGTGCAGGGAATACTTGCAATCTTCCACGATGTACGACGCAGAACCCTGCAAAAAGAAATAGATCTCCGAAAAATCGTGAGAATGCAATTCCACCGTCTTGAAATCCTTGTCTTTTTTGTGATGCACCTCGAAAGTCGAGTTGCTCATTTGTTGATTTTCGTATTTTGTTCCGTTCATATCTTAACAATACTTCAAAATCGCAAGATATGCAAGTAAAAAAGCAAAAAATAAAATTTACTATGCAAAAGTTGTGTGATAAAATTATAATCAATAAGGAGTGTGAAAGATGAGTTTTTTTGACGATAACCTTTTACTTTCGGGGGATACGGCGCGCAAAATTTACAGCGAAATCGCGCGTCTTCCCATAATCGACTATCACTGTCATCTCAACGAAGGTGATATTAAAAACGACAAGAAGTTTTCCGACATAGGTGAACTGTGGCTTTCGGGCGACCATTACAAATGGCGTGCAATGCGTCTTTGCGGCGTTGACGAAAGTTATATTACGGGCGACTGCTCTTACGAAGAAAAGTTTTTGAAATACGCCGAGATTATGCCCAAACTTATAGGCAATCCGCTTTACTATTGGACGCATATGGAACTCGTGCAAATTTTTGGCATAAACGAGCCTCTAAGCAAAGACAGCGCAAAGAGAATTTATGAAAAAGCAAACGCCGTTTTGAAAGGGCTCAGCGTGCAAAAACTGCTTGAAAAATTCAGGGTGGAATATATCGCAACCACCGACGATCCGTTTTCCGATTTATCTTGCCACGGCGATATAAACGGGGTGAAGGTGCGCCCGACATTCCGTCCCGACAGATGCTTTTCGGAAGGCGTCGACAAGGTGCAACTTGAAAAGAGATTGGACTATTTTGTTTCCAAAGGTTGCAAAATCGCAGACCACGGGTTTGACGATTTTTCCGACACGCAAAACATCGAATGGCTGATTGAAAAATGCTTTGAAAAGGGAGTTGTTTTGCAACTGCACTTCGGCACTTTCCGGAACGTCAATACCACGGCGTTTAACAAAATCGGGAAGGACAGCGGCTTTGACGTTTTCAGGGCAAACATTGACACCGACGCTCTTACACGACTTCTTGACAAAATGCACACAAAACTCGGGAATTTGCCCAAAATCATACTTTATCCGCTCAATGACGAATGTTTAAGGGCTGTTTGTGCGATTTCCGGCGCATTTCCCAACGTCATTGTCGGCGCGGCGTGGTGGTTTAACGACACCGTATCGGGCATAAAAAGACAGCTCGAAACCGTGTCGGAATATGCGGCTCTCGGCACGAATCTCGGCATGCTTACGGACAGCAGATCGTTCAGTTCGTATGTACGGTTCGACTTTTACAGAAGGATACTTGCAAGCTTTATTGCAAACAAAGTCGATAAGGGAGAATACGACCAAAACAGCGCAATCGCACTTGCAAAAGACATTGCATACAACAACGTAAAGGAGGTTTTGGGACTGTGAAAATGACCTTCCGCTGGTATGGCGAAAACGATTGCATACCGCTAAATTACATAAAACAAATACAGGGAATGAGCGGGGTTGTGACCGCCGTTTACGACACGCCTGTAGGAGAAGTCTGGAAAAAAGAAAAACTTGAAAGGCTCAAAACCCTTGCAAACGACGCGGGGCTTAATATGGAAGTTATCGAGTCCGTCCCCGTACACGAAGACATAAAACTCGGAAAACCTACGAGAGACAAGTATATCGAAGCGTACAAGCAAAATATCATCAACTGCGGAAAAGTCGGCGTCAGGTGCATTTGTTATAATTTTATGCCCGTGTTCGACTGGCTAAGGACAGACCTTTATTTCAAGCATAAAGACGGCGCGACGTCGCTTGCTTACGATCACGAGAAACTGCTTTCGCTAGATCCCAAAAACCTGCATTTGCCGGGCTGGGACGAAAGTTATTCGACGGAAGAACTCAACAAACTTCTTGAAGAATACAAGGGAATCGCGCACGAGAAACTGTTTGAAAACCTTGTGTATTTTCTGAATGCGATTATGCCTGCCTGCGACGAAGCGGGCATCGACATGGCGATACATCCCGACGATCCGCCGTGGGATATGTTCGGTTTGCCCAGAATTATTTGCAAAGAAGACGACTACGATAAGTTGTTTAATGCGGTGCCGAATAAGCACAATGGAATAACGTTCTGCACTGGAAGTTTGGGTGCGGGCAGGTTCAACGACTTGCCGAAAATGGCGGAAAAATATGCAAGCAGGATTTATTTTGCGCATCTTCGTCAGTTGAGATATGACGGGGAAATAAATTTTTACGAAAACGGACATCAGACCGACTGCGGAAACGTCGATGTGTACGCGATAGTCAAGGCACTTGTCGAAAACGGGTTTGACGGTTACGTTCGTCCCGACCACGGCAGAAACGTGTGGGGCGAAGACGCAAAACCCGGATACGGACTGTTTGACAGAGCTATGGGTGCGTGTTATCTCACCGGACTGTTCGAGGCGGTTGAAAAGGATATTAAAGGAGAGAAAAAATGAGCGTTCCTTTCAAAGTCGATTTAACAGACAAAATTGTTGCAATTACGGGTGCGGGCGGTGTGATTTGCTCGGAATTTGCCCGTGCGCTTGCGGAGTGCGGCGCAAAAGTTGCGCTTCTCGATATAAACTATGACGCGGCAAAGAAATTTGCGGACGAGATTGGCAAAAACGCGCTTGCCGTGCAGTGCAACTGCCTTGACAAAGCGGACGTTCAAAGAGCAAAAGACGAAATAAACGCCAAGTTGGGAAAAGTGAATTTTCTTATCAACGGCGCAGGCGGAAACAATCCCAAGGCGACCACCGACAACGAGGTTATGACGGCGGATCTTGAAGGAGCGAAAGACTTTTTTGCCCTTGAAGAAAGCGGACTGAAATTCGTGTTCGATCTCAATATAACATCGACGTTTTTGGTGACGCAGGTTTTTGCAAAAGACATGGTCAAAACAGGCGGAAACATCATCAATATTTCGTCGATGAACGCGTTTAGGCCTCTCACCAAAATCCCTGCATACAGTGCGGCGAAAGCGGGCATATCCAATTTCACCGAGTGGCTTGCGGTGCATTTTGCGCCGTGTAATATTCGTTGCAACGCAATCGCGCCGGGATTTTTCGTGACAAATCAGAACAGGACGCTTTTGTTCAATGCCGACGGCACGCCGACGGCAAGAACAGGCAAGATTCTGAATGCAACGCCGATGAAAAAATTCGGAGAGATAAGCGATCTTATCGGGTGCCTGTTGTGGCTCGCCGACGACAAAGCAAGCGGATTCGTAACGGGAACGGTTATACCCGTTGACGGCGGATTTTCGGCATACAGCGGAGTGTAATATGAAACAAGTAATTCCCGTAGTTGTCATAAACGACGAAAAAGAAACGATAGAAATTCTCTCGAAATTGAGAGAAGGCGGCATAAACTGCGCGGAAATCACATTCCGTACGGCGTGCGCAAAAGAGGCAATCGCAATCGGTACGAAAGCCTTTGAAGATATGAATATCGGCGCGGGCACGGTTATCAATGCCGAGCAGGCAAAAAGCGCAGTACAGGCGGGTGCAAAGTTTATCGTGTCCCCTGGGTTTTCCGACGAGGTGGCTTGCTATTGCATAGACGAGAATATTCCGTATTATCCGGGGTGTGTGACACCCACCGAGATTATGCGCGCGCTCTCGTATGGATTGAACGTCGTCAAGTTTTTCCCTGCGGGCGTGTACGGCGGACTGAAAGCGATGAAAGCATTGTCGGCACCGTTTCCGCAAATCAGATTTATCCCGACGGGCGGTGTGGATTTGATCAACCTGAAAGAATACCTTGATTTCGACAAGGTGTATGCCGTGGGCGGCTCTTTTATGATGAAAGGCGATATCGTAAAAAACTGCAAGGAGATTGTAAATATATGCGAGTTGTGACTTTTGGAGAAATAATGCTTCGTCTGGCACCCGAAAACTATTTGCGGTTCGTACAGGCGGACAGGCTTGAAGCGACTTTTGGCGGTGCGGAAGCAAACGTTGCCGTGTCGCTTGCAAATTTGGGCGAAGACGTGGCTTTTGTGAGCAAACTTCCGTCCCACGAGATAGGACAAAGCGCGATAAATTCCCTTCGCAAATTCGGCGTCGATACGTCGTTTGTCGCAAGGGGCGGCGAGCGAGTCGGCATTTATTATTGCGAAAAGGGCGCGAGTCAACGCCCGAGTAAAGTTATATACGACAGGGTCGGCAGTGCAATCGCAACCGCAACCGGCGACGACTTCGATTGGGACAAAATCTTTGACGGAGCAAAATGGTTTCACTTTACAGGCATAACGCCTGCCCTTAGCGATACGTTGGCAAGCATAGTTTTGCAAGCTGTCAAGAGCGCAAAGGAAAAAGGAATAACCGTGTCGTGTGACCTGAATTTCCGCAAAAAACTTTGGAGCAAGGAAAAGGCGAAAGAAGTTATGAGCGAAATATGCAAGTACGTCGACGTGTGCATAGCAAACGAAGAAGACGCAAAAGACGTGTTCGGAATCGAGGCGGAAAACACCGATATCGAAAGCGGAAAACTTAATGAACAAGGTTACGTTTCGGTTGCCAAACAACTTGTCGATAAGTTTGGTTTTAAGGCGGTTGCAATCACGTTAAGAGAAAGCATAAGCGCAAACGACAATAATTGGTCGGGAATGTTGTACACGGACGGTAAGGCGGTTTTCAGCAGAAAATACGCAATGCATATCGTGGACAGAGTCGGTGGCGGAGACAGTTTCGGCGCAGGACTTATTCATTCGTTGCTCGCGGGTAAAAATGCAAGTGAAGCGATTGAATTTGCAGTTGCGGCAAGTTGTTTGAAACACTCGATCGAGGGCGATTACAATATGGTTAGCAAAGAAGAAGTAGAAGCGCTCGCAAACGGAAATGCAAGCGGAAGAGTGCAAAGATAAAAAGGATACTACTATGAACGAAATTACAATATCGGGGTTTTATGATGAAATAAGCAGCAAATTAAGTGCCCAAATCGGCGTATTGCACCAACTCGGAGAGCATTATATGTGCCCGAGAAACGTAGACGGCAAAAACATAGCCGATTATTCTTTCGAAGAATTCAAAGAGAAGATTTATCCTATTCTTAAAAAGGAAGATATACACTTTTCTTCAATCGGTTCACCGATAGGAAAGGTGGGTATAGACGACGACGAAGGCTTTGAAAAGCAAAAGAAACAACTTGCGGAGCTCGTGAAAATCGCAAAACTTATGGAGTGCGAATACATCAGGGTGTTCTCCTTCTTTTACGGCGACAAAAATCCGAAAGATTGCACGGAAAAAGTTATTGCCCGCCTCAAAGAAATGCTTGCCATCGTCAAAGGAAGCGGTGTAAAACTTTTGCACGAGAACGAAAAGAAAATTTACGGAGACGTGCCTTCAAGAGTGCTTGAAATTTACAACGCGATAAACGACGAGGATTTCGTGCTTTGTTTTGACGCAAGCAACTACATCCAATGCGACGTAAATCCCAAAGATGCTTTCGATATGCTCAAAGACCTCGTCGTGTATTATCACATCAAGGATTGCTCGACCTATAAGGTTGAAGTTCCCGTGGGAACGGGCGAAGGACATTACGATTATATCATCGGCGAACTGACAAAGCGCGGATACAAAGGATTTATGACGCTTGAACCGCATACGTTCAAGTACGCCGTTATGAAACCGCTCGTATACTTTGTGCCGTTCGTCAAATTCGCAATGAAGGACTATTTCAAAGCGTTTCGCCTCATCGACAAAAAGATGGGCAGGAATTACTTTGCGTGCGCTTCGAGGAAAACGGTTTTCCTCTGGCAATATAACAACCTTAAAAAATTGATTTCGGAGGCAAAATAATGGATAAGAAAGAAGTCAGATACGGCATTGTAGGAATCGGTAAACAAGGCACATTTTACACCAAGATATTCACGAAGTTGAAAGGTCTTGTAAAAGGCGCAAAACTCACCGCAGTGTGCGACATTTTGCCTGAACGTCGCAAATACGCCGAAGAAAATCTCAAAGGCGTTAAAGTGTTCGACAACTATCAAGATATGTTCAAATCGGGGCTTATCGACGTCGTTATGGTGGAAACGCCGCACTATTTTCACCCGCAAATCGCAATCGACGCGATGAAAGCGGGACTCAACGTGCTTTGCGACAAGCCTGCGGGCGTTTTCACAAAACAAGTGCGCGAAATGAACGAAGAAGCGAAAAGGCATCCCGATTTGTTGTTCGGAATGATGTTCAATCAGCGCACGAATCCGCTATATATAAAGGCAAAAGAGATTATCGACAGCGGTCGTCTCGGAAAACTCACGCGTATCGTATGGATAATCACAAACTGGTATCGTCCGCGCGCGTATTATGCACAAGGTGGCTGGCGCGGCACGTGGTGGGGTGAAGGCGGCGGCGTTCTTCTCAACCAATGCCCCCACCAACTCGATTTGTTTACTTGGCTTGCGGGGCTTCCCGTCAGCGTAACGGCAACGGCGTCAACCGTCGGGCGTGATATCAGCGTTGAAAACGACGTGACGGCTTATTGCAAGTTCGCAAACGGCGCAACGGGTGTGTTTATCACCTCAACGCACGACGCTCCCGGCACTAACCGTCTCGAAATCACCGGAGAGGGTGGAAAAATCGTCATCGAGAAAGGCAAACTCACCTTTACGGAAAATAAGGAGCTCGAACCCGTATTCTCCGAGCACAACACCGTGTTTATGGGCAAACCAAAGACTAAAAAATACACATATCGCGGAATCGGGCATTATCTTGCCCTCACGAAATATCCGCCGCAACATATCGGCATAATCAAGAATTATACCGATTATCTTCTCAAAAAGACGGACAAATTCACTGCACCCGGCGAACAAGGCATCATCGGACTTACGTTCTCCAACGCAATCCATCTTGCAAGCTGGACGCACAAGGAAGTTCAAATCCCGTTTGATGAAGATTTGTTTATCGGCGAGCTTGAAAAACGCAAGGAAGCCGAAAAAGAAAACGGCAAAAAATAATCAAAAATGCACAAAAAAAGGGAGTTATTATGAGCGATATTTCAAACGTCGCACAGGCGACGGAACAAAGTTTCATTTCGCGGACAAGCGGACTCAAAACCAAGGATTATATCGGCTACGCGATGGGCGATACTGCGTGCTGTCTTGTTTTCGGTCTGGTCACATCGTTTTTGCAAAAGTTTTACACCGACATTTTCAGTTTAAGTCCGCTGTTCATCATGCTTATGTTCATCGGCGCGAGAATTTGGGATGCAATCAACGATCCGCTTATGGGCAGAATTTGCGATACGGTTAAGTTGTCAAAGTGGGGCAGATACCGTCCGTGGTTTTTGTGGGCGGCAGGACCGCTCTTTGTCTCGTCCGTGCTTATGTTCATCAAATGGCCGGGGCTTACGGGCGAAGAAAACTATGTCGGCACTTGCATTTACGCAACCGTTACATACATTGCGTTCGGCATGAGTTATACAATGTTGCAAATCCCTTACGGCGGTCTCGCATCCGTTGTCACTACCGATGAAAAAGAGCGCACAAAACTTTCCGTTTTTCGTTCTATCGGCGCGGGCGTGGGCAGCGTTCCAGCCGTGCTTATCGCGTCGTTCTGCTATAAGAAAGTCGGTGTAAATCCGGAAACGGGCAGAGAAATCTCCGAAATGCAATATTTGCCGATAATCATCGGCGTAGTAGTCATCTCGCTCGTTGCTCTTGTTATGCTCGTTCTTGCGTTTGTATTCAACAAGGAAAGAGTCATTGCACAGCCCAAAGCAAGAGTTAAAGGCGAGAGCAAAGAAATCGTCAAAGCACTTTTCAAAAACAGATCGTTCATAGCAGTCAGCGTTGCAAGTATGCTTTTGTTAGCAGGACAAATGTTTACGCAAAGTTTTTATCTGTACCTGTTCGATGATTATTTCGGAAAGCCGTGGATGAATCTCGTTTCTACTGCTTGCACGTACGCACCTATGGTCATATTTATGTTATTCACGCCGAAACTCGTCAGAAAGTTCGGCAAAAAAGAACTTTGCGGAGTGGGTATGATAATTGCCGCGGTTGCAAATCTCGGCATGTTCGCACTTCGTTCGGTCAATCCCGACATTCTCGCATATCTGTTCCTTGTGCTGTGCTTTGCGAGCGGTATAGGTCTTACGTTCATTATATTGCAAGTGTGGTCTATGGCAACCGACGCAATAGACGAAATCGAAGTCAAGACAGGCAGGCGCGATGACGGAACGGCATACGCATTCTTTATGTTCTTCAGAAAACTCGGTCAGGTCATTGCCGCAATCGCTGTCAACGGCGCGCTTTTAGGTATGCATTACGACTATACGAAAGGCGCGATTCAAACCTCAAAAAACCTTGAAATAATGTACGATATGGCGACCATTATCCCGGCGGTACTTTTTGGAATTATGGCTGTCGTGTTGCTTGTATGGTATCCGCTTTCCAAAAAGAAAGTTGCCGAACTTCAAATCGCAAAAGAAGAACATCTCAAAAACGCATTCGAAAGCAACGCGATTGCAATCGACAACACAAGCGGCATAGAAAAACTTGGCGAGTCGTGCGCGCAACTTGAAGAAGATGCCGAAGAAGCGACTGATACAAAATTAGATTAAAGTGCACGAAACGACATTTATAATGAAAATAACGAGGGATAAAGTATGAAATACGGTGTACAATTGTTTTCTTTAAGAAAGTATCTGAAAGATGAAAAAGGATATGAACAAGTGTTTAAGCGCACAAAAGAAATTGGGGCGCAAGTGGTGCAACTGTCCGGAGGAAAGCCCGTTAAGGCGGAGTTTATCAAGTCGCTCGTAGACAGATACGATTTGCCCGTTTGCATAACTCACGATAAATTCGACAGGCTCGAAAATGACCTCGACGCGCTTATCGCCGAACATAAGATTTACGGTTGCAACAATATGGGTATCGGAATGATGCCAAAGCAATTCCGCACGGGGAAAATCGAGGATTTGGACAAATTCGTTGACTTTTTGAATACGACTTGCGAGAAACTTGCCAAAGAGGATATGACGATTGCTTATCACAATCACTGGTTCGAATTCGACGAAATCGACGGCAAGGTTATATACGACTATATGATCGAACATACTGATCCGAGAGTGCAGTTTATTCCCGACACGTATTGGATCAGATTTACCGGAAACGACATCGAGAAGTATCTTGAAAAGCTTGCGGGAAGAGTTGATACTTTGCACCTTAAAGACTACAAAAACAAAATTTTCAGAGCGGTGGGAAAGGGTACGCTCGATTTTAAGAGCATACTTGAATCAGCCGAAAAATGCGGAGTTAAGAACGCCGTCGTGGAACTTGATTTTTCGCCGAATCCGTATAAGAGCGTCGAGTTTTCGATGAAGACGTTAAAGAAGATTGCAAATGGAAACTAAAACGATTTCAACGCCTTGCGGCAACGTTATCGGCGAAGTTACGCCGTACGGATTGCGGTTCAGGGGTATAAAATACGCAGCAGCCGGACGTTTTGAAATGCCCGTCGAAGTCAGGTCTTTCGGCGGTGATTTCGACGCGACAAAACAAGGCGTATGCTGTCCGCAAATGCGCGCATTTTGGAACGAAGAACACAGATTTTATTATCAGGAGTTCCGCAAAGGAAAAGAGTTTACTTACAGTGAAGATTGCCTTATCCTTGACGTTCATGCGCCCGACAACGCCCAAAACTGTCCCGTGATAGTTTTTATTCACGGCGGAAGTTTCACGGGCGGCAGCATAAACGAGATGCAGTTCAACGGCTCGGCGTACACGAAGCGTGACGTGATTTTCATTGCGATAAACTATCGTCTCAACGTATTCGGTTTTTTTGCCGATGGTGTGCATTGCAAAGGCAATCTCGGATTATACGACCAATACACCGCGATCGAGTGGATCAGACACAACGTCAGCTCTTTCGGAGGCGATCCCGACAACATAACTCTTATGGGGCAAAGCGCGGGCGCAATGAGCATACAAACGCTGATTTGCTCGGACTGTCTCAAAGGCAAAGTCAAGGGCGCAATTATGCTGTCCGGTGGAGGAAAACGAGGCGCGATATTGCCTTTATCAAAGCCGAACACGAGATATTGGAAAAAACTCGTAAAAGTAACGGGAGCGAATTCGTTTGAAGAATACAAAGCCATGCCGACGGACAAGGTATGGACTGCGTGGAAAACAAAATATTCGCTTGGAAAAGCACTTTGTACAAAACCCGTGATCGACAACGAATTGGTAAAAAACGCAAAGTATGACACAGACATCCCGATAATCTTCGGAACGGTCAAAAAAGACTTGTTGCCGCCCGTGCTCAATCATATGGCAAGAGCGTTTGCAAGAAAACAGAAAAGAAAAAATACACCGTGTTACGTGTTTTCGCTCACGCGACTGTTGCCACCCGATAACGCGTCTTTCCATTCCTGCGACCTTTGGTATGCGCTCGGCTCGCTTGGGGATTCCTTACGGCCTTTTACGCAAGACGATTACGACTTGTCCGATGAAATGGTTGACAGATTTTCAGCTTTTGCAAAATCGCAAAATCCCAACGCCGACGGCAAACCGCAATGGAATGTCTATTCATCAAAATCCGACATCAAAGTTTTCAAATAAATTTATATAAGCAATTCAAGTGCGAACGCCTGCCGCGTTCGCATTTTTAGTTGTAGCCTTTTGCGACAATAAATCACCACTTGAAGTGGTGGAATAGAGGTTACGCACAAAATTTGTGCGTAAGCAGATGTATAGATAAATAGGATATTGAAATTGTCGTGTCGTTCATATAACTGATTTTGAGGATGTTGATAGTAAGCAGCATTGTTCTTTCATAAGAAAATATTGGTTTTGTTGAATTGTGCCGGTGCGTAACGGTTTTCGCTGTTTTGTACGGTTTTTTGCGATAAGATTTTTTTAAAACGACGCTCTGCCGAGCAAATAGTCGGTGGATACGCCAAAGAACGAAGCGAGTTTGCAAAGCATAACGATGTCGGGCAAACGGTCGCCCGTTTCGTATTTGGCGATGGTGGAACAGTCCACGCCGAGTTCTTTTGCCAAACTTACCTGCGACAACCCCTTTTCTTTGCGCAATTCCGTTATACGCGCACGCAAAAATATTACAGTTTGTCCATTAATATCTGATTTCATATTGACATTATGACATTCTGCCAGTATAATACTGTTAATACTGGCAATCTGCCAGTAAACAATTTCGAGTAATACATATATTGAGGATAGCGGGGGAAAGAGTTTTCAACTTGATTATCTTAATAAACACAATTTAACGGATTTCTCAAAGAAGAGGAGGTTTTTATGAAAAGCAAAAAAATTGCTATATTGTGCTTAATCGTCGCAGTGTCGATTATTTGCACGGTTGTTCTGACCGCTTGCGACTTGAAGGGCGGCGATAACGATGATACGCCAAAAGAGTTTGTCATTCAGTACACCGACGACGCAGGCACGCACCAAATCAACGTAACCGACGGTATGCCGTACACACTTGACGTCATTCCAGAAAGAAAAGGTTATACGTTTGAAGGTTTGTTTGACGCGGAGGTTGGCGGAACGCAATATGTTTCTGCAAAAGGCGCGTCGCTTTCTGCGTTCACGGACAAAAAGAATTTGGTGCTGTTTCCGCAATTCAAAGCGAAGGAATACAACGTGGTTTTGGACTACCAAGGCGCAGCGGTGACGAGCATACGCCAACTTACCGTTTCGTACAACGCAAAATTCCCCGAATTGCCAAAAAATCTGACAAACGAGCATAAGACTTTCACGGGTTGGTATACGAAACCTAATTGCGAAGGCGTGCAAATTGCCGACCAATGGGGGCTTATCCCTGCCGTGGACGTTCTCAATGACAAGAACTTCGATTTGTCCGGCGAATATGTGTATCTTTATGCGGGATTCGAAGCAGAGAAATTCAACGTGACTTGTTGTTTTGAAAACGGCGAAACCGAAGTCGTACAAGTGGATTACGACACGCCCGTAAGCAAAATCGTTCCCCAAAAGAGAGTGGAAGGCAAAGCGCCGATTACTTGGTCTAAATCTCAAAACGGCGAGATTTTCAACGGCACGATTACAGACGACGGGGTGCTTTATGCGGTTGAATATGCACCTGTCATCGAGCTTGACAGCAACGGCGGCAACAAAGTTACCCCGATCGTTGCGCGCGAAGGCTCGACCATTGCATTGCCCACGCCTACAAAGGATATGGCGAAGTTTGCATATTGGGAAGATATGCAGGGCAACGAATATACGTCAACGACAATGCCGAGCAACAGCATTTCGCTCAAAGCGGTGTGGCAAGCAAAAATCGTGTTTGACGAAAACGGCGGAACGGACGTAGACGACATTTCGACGTCGGCAGGCACTTCGATTACGTTGCCGTCGCCCGAAAAAGAAGGTTTTATTTTTGCAGGTTGGTATACGGAAGACAAGCAACAATACACTTCAACGACTATGCCGTCCAACGGAATCAAACTTAAAGCAGGTTGGTACAAAGAAGAAGAGGCGTTGATAGTCGTTTGCCCTGGGGACCAGTCGGTTACGATCTATGATGATTTAGCAATGTATAACAAGTTAACGCTTGATTTTTCAAACTATTTGCCCGTTGATTTTAGAGGAATCATAAAAATAGATGCAAAACTAAAATTGAAAGGATATGCATCTCTTTCATCGCCTAAACCGTTTGAAATTGCGCTTTACTCGTCTGAAATATTAAGTGATAGTTACAAGATTTTATCAAAATCATATACGTTAACAACATCGAGTTATGTTGAATCTGATTATTCGGTAACGACATTATTGAAAGGAAATAAGATATATTGTGCCGCTAAATTTCCATACGGCGGATTGGGCTCTTACGGTTATATAAGTGACTACCGTGTGACACTCACTTATCCTGACACCGCAAACCTTTATTTATAAGGGAGGAATATATATGAAAAACAAAGTATTAGTAACATTATTAGTAGCATTGACGATTATTCCGATGATGTTTTGTTTCGTTGCTTGCGACTTGAAGAGCGGTCAACCGAAGGAATACGTCATTCAATACACCGATGATGCCGGATTGCACGAAATCACCGTAAAGCACAACCAGTTGTTCTCGATTGAAGACATTCCGCAAAAAGAAGGTTACAAGTTTGACGGTTTGTTTGACGCGGAAGTCGGCGGAACGCAATACGTTTCTGCAAAAGGAACGTCTTTGGCTGCGTTTACGGACAAAAAGAATATGGTGCTTTATCCGCAATTCAAGCCGATTGAATACACCGTAATTTTGGATTATCAAGGCGCACAAGTAACGGGAAGTCGTCAACTTACCGTTGCATACGATTCGAGTTTCCCTGAACTTCCGAAGAATCTTTTGCTCGAACATAAGAATTTTGTCGGTTGGTATACGAAACCGAATTGCGAAGGCGTGCAAATTGCGGATCAATACGGACTTATTCCGCTTGTTTCCGTGCTTAACGGCGAAAATTTCGATATAAGCGCAACGACATTCTATTTGTACGCAGGTTTCGATGTCGAAAAAATCAATGTAACTTGTTGTTTTGAAAACGGCGAAACCGAAGTCGTGCAAGTGGATTACGACACGCCAGTAAGCCAAATCGTTCCCAAAAAGAGAGTGGACGGCAAAGCGCCGATTACTTGGTCTAAATCTCAAAACGGGGAAATTTTCAACGGCACAATCACGAGCGAAACCGTTCTTTATGCGGTTGAATATGCACCTGTCATCGAACTTGACAGCAACGGCGGCAACAAAGTTACCCCGATCGTTGCGCGCGAAGGCTCGACCATTGCATTGCCAATTCCCACAAAATATCTTGCGGAATTTGTATGTTGGAAAGATATGCAAGACAATGTCTACACCTCAACGACGATGCCGAGCAGTAGCATTTCGCTCAAAGCGGTATGGCAAGCAAAAATCGTGTTTGACGAAAACGGCGGAACGGACGTTGACGACATTTCCGCACCGACAGGCACTTCGATTACGTTGCCCGTACCGGTCAGAGAAGGCTACGATTTTGCCGGTTGGTATACAAAAAGCGGTGAGGTTTATACATCAGTGATAATGCCGAGCGAGGGTGTAATGCTGTATGCAAAGTACTATGCGTTAATCAAGAGCAACGGCACGCTTCTTTACACAGACGAGGCAAATTCATTTAGTTGGGAATCTACCCCTATGAAAATGTGGCTTACGGAAGAATTTTTGAAAACAGAGGACCTTAACGTAACAATAACGATAGATTTTGATGCAAAAGACGTAGGACAAGGAATTTTCGGCGGAAGCGACAAATGGTGGATAGAACTTGTTGATTCAAAAGGCAATGACGCGGAAGTTCTTGCAAGCACCACTATGAAGACATCGTCAAGCAATTATCAACACTATTCGTTCCAATTTACAATCAACTCGTCAAAAGTTGGAAGCAAAGAGTTTTACTTACACTTGAATAGAGGAAACAACTTTGGTAACGGTTATGTCAAAAATATGATTGCCAAGTTTGTTGCTGTCGATACAAGCAAAATGTATTGATAAAGGGGGGTAAAAGATGAATAAAAAATCAATTTCAGCCTTAATCGCAGTATTGTCGGTTTTCGTGTTGATGTTCGGCCTTGTTGCTTGCGATACGCAAGGGGGCGGCGGCAACATCGACAATACGCCGAAAGAATACGTCATTCAATATGCGGACGACTCCGGCGCACACCAAATCAATGTGACGGACGGCATGCCGTACACGATGCCGTCGATTCCGCAAAGAACAGGCTATACGTTTGAAGGCCTGTTCGACGCGGAAGTTGGCGGAACGCAATACGTTTCGGCAAACGGCACGTCCGTGTCGGTGTTCTCGGACAAGAAAAATATGGTGCTGTTCCCGCACTTCAAGGCAAAAACGTACAGCATTATTTTGGACTACCAAGAAGCGGAAGTCACGGGCGGTCGCAAATTTACGGTTGAATACGACGCCGAAATGCCGGAACTTCCCAAAAACCTTGTGCTTGAAAACAAAACGTTTGTCGGTTGGTATACGAAACCGAATTGCGAGGGTGTAAAGGTTGCGGACGCATACGGAGTTCTTCCGAAAATTTCCGATATAAACGAAAAGAACTTTGATTTGTCCGAAGGATATATCTATCTTTACGCAGGATTCGAGGGCGAAAAGCACACCGTTACGCTTTTCTTCGAGGACAGCAACGGCAACGTGGATAGCGAAGAAATCAAGGTGGAACACGGCACGCTTGTAAGCAAAATCGTCGCAAAAGCGAGAGTGAACGGCAAAGCCCCGATTGCGTGGTCAAAATCGGAAAACGGCGAGATTTTCAACGGCAAAATCACGGGTGAAACCGTGCTTTATGCAAGAGAATACGCGCCCGTAATCGATTTCGATTCAAATGGCGGAAAGGACGTTACGAGCCTTGTTGCAAGAGCAGGCGCAGGCATAACTCTGCCGACCCCTCAAAGAGAAAACTACGTCTTTGACGGTTGGTATACGCAAAGCGGTGTTGCGGTGAATTACACCACAATGCCCTCCGACGGACAAACTCTGGTTGCAAAATGGAAAGCGATGATTGTCTTTGACGAAAGAGGCGGTACGGAAGTTGACGATATCTCCGAAAAGGTTGGCGAAAGAGTTACGCTTCCCACAACGTCCAAAGACGGCTACATTTTCGCAGGTTGGTACACCGAACAAGGCGAAGCCTACACTTCAACTTCAATGCCTTCCGACAGCGTTAAACTCGTTGCGAAGTATTACAAAGTGCAAACGAAAACGATTGTGGTTATTGATGCATCAAATGCAATTGGTGGTGATCTTTTAGCGGAAGTTCCGAGCGTAAATAAGAATTGCAAGGAAATCGATTTGAGTGACATTTACAACAACCAAGTCAAGTACATAACGCTTCGCACCCATTATTCTGTTTCGTATCGCTATCATTATAGCAACGGTGGCTTGGATGCGAAATCGTATATGTCTTACTATAACAAACAACAAGCGAGCGACGCATATAAAGTTTGGGAATACAGCGAAGTCCATTCGGTGATAAGCAATGAATATAAAACCTTTGACAGAGAGCAGACAATTGAATTGACTTCTGAAAAACTGTGGGTATGTATGTGGCGAACAACAGCAACCTACGGGTATTCTTCGGGATATGACGATACATATTGGAAAAACTTCTGGCTCGAAGTCGAGTATCCCGATACATCGACTCTCTATTGATTATATTGAAAGGTGATAAAAATGAAACGAAACAAAATAGTTTTGATGTTGGCAATCGTTTGCGTTGCGGTGATTTGCGTTTCTATGTTGGCGGCTTGCGACAACAAAGAACCGACCGCAACCGATGATTCCACATATACGATTCAATATACCGATGAAAGCGGCACGCACAAAGTCGAAGTCAAAAACGGAGAAGCGTTTACCTTCGACAGAGTTCCGTCAAAGACGGGCTATGAGTTTGTGGGATTATTCGACGCAAAAGTTGGCGGAACGCAATACACCGACAATTTCGGTGCATCACTCTCAGCGTTCACCGATAAAAAGAATATGGTGCTTTATCCGCAATTCAAACCGAATGAGTACACCGTAATTTTGGATTATCAGGGCGCACAAGTGACGGGAAGCCGTCAGTTTACTGTTGAATACGATTCGAGTTTGCCCGAACTTCCCAAAAACGTTGTGCTCGAACATAAAGTTTTTGTAGGTTGGTACACTAAACCGAATTGCGAAGGCGTTCAAGTCGCAGATGGTTACGGTCTTGTACCTCGTGTCAGTATCATCAATGAGCAAAATTTCAATTTGACGGAAAAATACATATATCTTTATGCGGGATTTTCTGCTGAAAAGTTTAGCGTGACATTCTGTTTCAAAGAAGGAATGAACACGGAAGTCGTTCAAGCGGATTATGGCACGCCGATAAGTCAGATTGTACCCAAAACGCGAGTTGACGGTAAAGCGCCGCTCTCGTGGTCTAAAACGAAAGACGGGGAAGTGTTTAACGGCACAATCACGGACGATATTGTGCTTTATGCTGTCGAATATGCGCCGATAATCGACTTTGATGCGAACGGCGGAAGCGATGTCGCAAGTCTTGTTGCACGAGCAAATTCGGAAATTCAACTGCCTACGCCGACAAAAGCCGATTACGCTTTTGTCGGTTGGCATACTGTCGGCGGTGTAAAGTTCGATTCGACAACGATGCCGCAAGACAGCATACAACTCATCGCAAAATGGAATCCTATGATTGTTTTCGACGAGCGCGGCGGTGAAGACGTGAATGATATTTCCGGTCAATACGGCTCTACGGTGACTTTGCCGCAAACGTCAAAAGACGGTTATGTTTTTGCAGGTTGGTACACCGAGCAAGGCGACGTATATACGTCAACCACAATGCCTAAAACCAGTGTTAAACTCATTGCAAAGTATTACAAAGTTTGCAAGAAAACGATTGTACAAATCGCCGAAAACAGCACGAAAGAAAGTTCAATCGTTACGCCGACGTTGGATTATTACGTCGATAAAACCACTTTTGTTTATCCGTATATCAAACTCGATTTGGGGGATATATATCAACTCGGTGTCAGAAGCGTAAAACTCACGATACATTATTCTGCAAAGAGTAAAAACGGGCAATCGGCAACAATGTACTGGTATTCGCAGAATCAAGCGAGCGACGCTTATAAAGTGTGGCAATACACCGATCCCGTCGTCGAAGCGTGGTCCTCATTTGAGCATACCACCGAAATGGACATTTCAAACGGTACGTTGTATGCGGCATTATGTTCGGGAAAATATTTGGAATATGTAAAATGGACCAATATGTGGTTTGAAATCGAATATCCCGACACGTCGCAATTATTTTAACAAATGACATATTAAGAAGTTAAAAGGAGGTCAAACAATGAGAAAAAGAGTATGGATTGCTCTGCTTGCGATACTCACTATGGCGTTGCTTACGTTCTGCATCGTCGCTTGCGACAAAGCGGAAGATTTGCTTTTAAGCGCACCCGATAACATCGCTTACGACGGGCAATATATAACTTGGTCCAAGACGGACGGCGCAAATCACTATACCGTTGCAATCAACGGCGGCGAAGCGGTTCGTTCAAATTCCACAACTTACGCTTATGCGTCGACGGATACCTTTGAAGTTACGGTCAGCGCGGTTTACGACAAAACGCAAAAATCTTCTTCCGTAACCTTCAAACCGCTTGCGCCCATAAGCGCGTTGAATGTCAGCGAAAACGGCGAGGTGAGTTGGGACGCGGTTTCGGGCGCGAATGCGTACAGCGTCAGCGTCAACGGAACGGTGCAAACCGTCACGGATACCCGCATAACCACGTTGCCGGAGGGCAGCAACAGAATCAAGGTCAAACCTATCGTTTCGGGCGACAACACGTTCTATTCTACTTACAGCAAAGAAGCCAACGTGAACATCTACGGCGTGCCGACAAACATCAAATATGACGGCACAATCATCACTTGGACGGGTAGCGCGGCAAGTTATCTTGTCACCATAAACGGCGTTTCTACGTCGGTGAAAGGCAACAGTTTCACCTATAATTCCGAAAACAGAGATTTTGCCGTTGACATCAAATCCGTCGGCGACCACAAAAACTCGTACGATAGCAAAACCGTCACGGAAGAATTCCACTATCTCGACGCCGTAACCGAGATTATCATCGAAGACGGTATTGTCAAATGGAATGCAATCGACGGTGCGGAAGGCTACAAATTCAAGATTGGCGGCGTTGTGCAAAAAGCAAACGTTTTGACGACGCAATACGACAATCTTCCGTCCGGAAAATCGCAAGACGTTGCGGTTATGCCTTACAACGAGAGCGGCAACTATTTCTCGTCTTGGTCTGCCGAAAAGACTGTGTATATCCTCGACACGCCGACCATTTCTTGGAATAACGATCTCGACCTTGACGGCGAAGCCAACAACAACTTGACATGGAATGCGGTCAACGCTGCGCACGGTTACACCGCAAGATTGATAAAGGACGGCGGAACGCCCGAAATCAGCACGTTCTCCGATGTCCAACTTGCTTTCTCGCACGCATATTCGACCGTTGGAAAATACACAATCGAAATAAAGGCTAACGCCGAAAGCGGAAGCGCAGATTATTATGACAGCAAATACTGCGCGCCGATAACCGTCGAAAGACTCGCCGCACCCAAAGCAGTGGAAAACGGCTTTATCGTAAGCGACAAGGATAACCTTGCAAGCGGATTTACCGTAAACTTCAAACAAGTGAGCGGCGCAAGCGGCTATCAACTCTACAAAGACGGCGTTTTGCTCAACGGCAAATTTTCCAAAAATACTGCGCTCACCGACAATAACGTTGCGGACGCGGAAAACATTTCAGAACAACATTATACATATATGGTTCGCAGTATGGGCGGCGTAAAAACTGTCGGAAACGCAAAATACGTCACGTTGCCATGTCTTTCAAGCGAAGCGTTGTCGTTTGACATCACAGTTCAAGCCACGCCGCAAAATCCCGTTATGAGCGGCTTCACCTTGTCTTGGGACGCCGTTGCGGGCAACAACGGTTACGTTGTCGGTTTTGCCGGCGCAACCGTTACCGCACAAACGGAATCGTACAACCTGTCCACATTGAAGGCAGGCAATTATAAAGTCACCGTCACGGCAAGAGGCAACGGAAGCGACACTCTTGCTTCCAACAACTCCGCGCCGTTGACAATCCAAAGACTCGAAGCCCCGACGGAAATCAAGATTTCTGCAAGCGGCAACGGTACGTTGCAATGGAAAGACGTGTCCAACGCAACGGGTTACGAAACCTATCTCGATTTGTCCAAAACGCCTCTCAAAGAAAGTGCGTACGGCAATATGTATCAATTTATCGAAACGAACGGCACGACGTTGTCGATGATTGCGGTTGCAAACCTTTACAATGCAAATCACACCGTATATTATATGACGAGCGAAAATTCACCCACGCAACAATTTATCCGTCTTGCCGCTCCGACTTTCCCCGAAGGTGCGCTTGCAAACAGCATAGAACTGTTGTGGAATTCGCCCTCTAACATCAACACGGCAGAGTACACCCCGACTTACAGGGTTTATTCCGCAATCGGCGAGCAAATCGGAGGCGGCGATTTGAACGGCGCGAAGTTCAACATCGAATACCTCGAAGGCGGCAACTCTTATACGTTCTACGTCAAAGCAATCGGCAACGATACCAAATACCTTGACAGCGACTATTCCGTCGTTATAAACGCCTACAAGATTGCAACTCCGCAAATGCGCATCGAAAACGGCAAATACGTTTGGGACGCAATAACAAACGCAAGTTCGTATTATCTCGAAATCGACGGTAAGAAGGCAAGCGACGATTATCACGTTTCGGGCTCTGAATATTCCTTCACGCCGAGATTTACCACCGAAGGCGACCATATCGTAAAATTGAGAGCAATCGGCGACGAGAGAGGCAACCTCAACAGCGCGACATATACCTATACGCAAAAGTCGAAGATTTTGACTGCACCCACCATCGAATACAAATATTCGTCCGACCATTTCGTAACCAATGGCGAAATAACGGTGAACATCACAACTCCGTCTACGAACTGCTCGCTTTATCAATACGAAATCGCGGGTCAAACTTTGAGCAGCGAAGAACTTTCTTTCAGCAAGTCCATTCAAAGTCCGGGCAAGTATCCCGTTCGCGTTAAGGCTTTGGGCGGCTCTTTTGACGCAGACAACGTGTATTATATCGATTCGTTGTACGCAGGCGGTTCGGCAACAGACGTTATCACGCTTCTTGCTCCGCCTTCCGAATCGTCGTTCAGTATTACTTCCGACGGCGCAATCAAGTGGGACCCAATTTCAGGTGCGTTCGGTTACGAGTATCAAGTTTCATTTAACGGCGGCGACTTCGAAGCCGTTCAATCGACCGGTTACAATACGTTCAACGTCACGAAGTACAAACAATATCGCACAATTTCCGTCAAAGTTCGCGCAAAAGGCGACGGCAACAAGACCATCGCTTCCGAATGGACAACTTGGACGTGGACAAATTCAAATCCGGTGTAATAGAAGATTTGAAAGATATTGACAAAAAACAACGCCGAACGACCGTCCGATTGGGCGGTCGTTTGTCGTGATAAGGGAAGTAAGTATTATGCGGTTCTAGATAATGTATTTCCTAATGTTGAGTGGAAATTTGAATGGGGAAACGCATATTAAGGTATACTCGAACGGGCGTTTCGATGCCGAAAAGACAAAAACAAAATTCGCCGGTTGATATAAAAAAGAAAAAAATCCGCCTATGAAAAAGAGGACAAAAAATCGCATTGCCGATGTGCGAGAAAAACGGGCCCGCTTCGCCAAGCGGTTTAGCGCGAACGGCCCGTTCCGCACGGCTGCGATTTTGCCTTTTTAGGCGGTTTGTTTTTATACAAGGCGTATGCTTGTCTCGGCGAGGCGCATCGGGGTTCCCCGCAAAACGGAGCGCAGCGACGTTTTGTGGGGTGAAAGGCTCGCCGACTTGTTCAAAGACAAGCATACGCCTAAGTGCCAAAGGGGTTTTTGTGTAATACTTGAGAAGGAACACATTAAAACTTTGCCAATGTCCCGTAAACGGTACGTTCGATGGGATAAGATGTAGAAAAAATTTGTACCGGTACAGGAGATTGCCGTGGTTTTGGAAACGATTATTGATTTGGAACGAATTGCAAGAAATAATGTCAAAAAAATGTTGCCTTGCGATACAAGTTGGGATGGTATGATTGAGAAAGAGATCATACGGATAACAGAACTTGATATGTCAAAATATTTTTGCATCGCAAGAAGGATAAGTGAGTTTTTGAAAGAGAAGGATAAAAGCACTCGGTTTTTCGGGAACGGGGGTTGCAGTTTAGTTGCGTATCTGCTTGGAATAACCGATATAAACCCGTATGAATATGGCTTGATATTTGAAAGATATTTTAACGAAAAGTACAATATGCAATGTTTATTTGGTTTTTACATGGACGAGGATACGCTTGACGAGTTGGCGGAATATCTCAACAAAGACTTTGAGTTTGTGGAAATCGAGATTGGGGAAAGAGAAAACATTTTGCACATCGACAAAGTTGAAATATCGATAATAACGTCTGTCGACACGATGAAAGAAGTGGGGGATTGGATATTTGATAGATTTCGCTATTTGGGAACTACGCCGTATACCGAAGATTATATGCATTTCATTCATTATATTGCGGGGTATAGTTATGACGAAGTCGAAAAAATACGGCGTACTATATGTAGCTTCAAAAAGAATGAAATAGACGCACTCGAAGCGCAGTTTATAAAGCGTTGTCCGCAATGGATTGCTTGTGCCGAAAGATTTGCACTGTTTGATAAAATTGCGCGAGGAATGCGCATGTCGATAAGTAAGGCGTATTGCGTGTCGGCGTTAAAAGTGCTTGGATGTAAAGAAATCGATTGCGACGAGATGCCGTTTGGCGGTGAGTACGATGACGAAAAGTAATATGCGAAGAATTGTTTGCACTGTATACGGTACATTGCGTATTTACATTTCGATAAATCGGGGGTATGATATATGAAAGGAGATTTGCTTATGGGATTTGAAAATAAACAAACTTTGCTTTTCAGATTATATCAAGTGCTTTTTGATTATTCGGACGAAGACAATTTGCTCACGCAACAGGACATCATCGATATTCTTGAAAGGGAATACGGTTTGGTGGTGGAGCGCAAGGCAATCGGACGCAATATATCCTATCTCAACGAGATGGGAATCGACGTCGAATCGAGCCGCAAGGGTGCGTATCTCGTGGATAGACCGATTGAAAAATCCGAATTGCATATGCTCATAGACAGCGTGCTTTGCTCTACGCATATAAGTGCGACTCATTCCAAACAACTTATCGACAAACTCGTAAGAATGGGCGGTCGCAACTTCAAATCGCGCGTTAGATACGTGCAATCGCTCAATGATTGGAACAAAACCGAGAATAAGGCGGTGTTTTTCAATATATCGGAGATAGACGAGGCGATAAGTCAAGGCAAACAGATAAAATTCTACTACAATAAAATCGGTGCGGACAAGCAACTGCACCACACGTCGCACCCGTGCGTAAGCCCGTATAGAATGGTATTGCACAATCAGCATTACTACCTTATGGGGTGCAACCACAAGTGGATGAACATAAGCTTCTACCGCCTTGACAAAATCACCGACATCGAGATAATCGATCAAACGATTGTGCCTATCAAGAGCCTTGACGGATACAAAAACGGCATAAATTATAAGGAATTGTCCACCGCACGCCCATATATGTTTACAGATAAACCCGAAAAAGTTGTAATTTCAGCGAAGAAGTGGATGATGGACGACATCGTGGATTGGTTTGGCAGAGACGTAAAAGTGTCGACAATCGATGACGAAAACATAAAAGTGGAACTGGTTGTCAGCCCGACGGCAATGAAGTTTTGGGCATTGCAATACGGAGAAAATGCCGAAGTGCTTACTCCCGAGCATTTGCGCAACGAAATTAGACAAAGCATAGAGCAAATGTGTGAAAAATACAAAAGGGGATGTTAAAGTGGAAAAACATAACAAAACCGAAAAAAATGAAATTTTTGATTTGATAATCACGCTTACAAAAGGAATACAAAATAAAGATAATGCTGTAAAGTGCAAGTACCGTAACGACGATTACAAACTAAACGCTTGTACGTATTTGCTGGGGCAAGTTTTAAGGCAGTACAGCAAAAACGGAGGACGTATTTACATTTCGGAGAAAGCAGCCGAAAAATGGGAACTTTTAAGTGGCCATGACATGAATGACTATTGGTATAGGAATACGGTTAGATGTGACGGCGAAGCGTTCAAAACCAGCGAAGAGGTGGAAGAGTATTTGTACAAAGGTAATTCAAATACGCCTGTGAAACTATGTTTTAAGAAAGGGAATAAATTTTCATTTCGCGAAATTTTCCATGACGAACATATAATTCCGATTGCAAGCATAATTGAAGATTTGACAAACCTTAAAGGTGTTGACTTGAACTACGACAACGTAGAAAAGGTGCTTGCCAATCTATGCCTTTGCCGAATATTAAAGTCGGAAGATCGTAGCATTAAAAGCAGATATGCAAGACCAAAATGCTTGATAAAGGCGTATGAAGAAGCATATCAAAAAGTGAATGGCAAACCTATAAATCTAATAGGTTGGGACAAAATCGAAGAAGAATATAAAAAAGAACATGGTTGTGACGGCGGTTGCGATAAGTGTAGTTTGAAAGGCACATTTAGACGCTCAAGGAAATCTAAAAACACTCAAGATAAGGAATAATTATGTATTTCAGCAAATCAAGATATTGCTCTTTGTGTCAATGCCCAAAGAGTGTGTGGCTCAAAAAGTTTAAGCCCGATGAATATGAAGTTGATGAAAGTGTCAAGGCAAGAATGGACAACGGCAACGTCGTTGGCGATTTTGCCATGGGACTTTTTGGCGATTACGTTGAAGTGACCGCAACAAAAGAAAACGGGGCTCTCGACTTGTCCAAAATGATTGCAAAAACCAAGGAGTGCATTGCAAACGGAGTGCAGAATATTTGCGAAGCGTCCTTTGATTTTTGCGGTTTGTATTGCGCCGTGGACATTTTGCGCAAGGACGGTGACGGCTATTCCATCTACGAAGTCAAGAGCGCAACCGACATAAAAGCGGTGTATATCTATGACGTGAGTTATCAAAAATACGTGCTTGAAAAATGCGGTGTCAACGTCAAACATACATATCTCGTGTACATCAACAACGAGTACGTCAGGGGCAAAGAGCTTGACATCAAGCAAGTGTTCAAAGTGCGCAACGTTGACGAGCTGGTGGCGCAGGAATACGGCAACGTTGAAGGGCTTTTGCAAGGCGCGGAAGAATTGCTTGCCGATGAGCAAGAACCCCGAATCGACATTTCAATCAACTGTTTTGTACCATACAAGTGCGGATTTTGGAAATATTGCTCGCAGCATCTTCCCAAACCGAGCGTGTTTGATATGTATCGTTTGCCAAAGCCGAAAGCCTTTGAATGTTATGAGCAAGGCGTTGTTTCGTTTGAAGATTACGCGCGCACGGGGTGGTATTTTTCCGAAAAAATAGACAAGCAAGTTGACTTCTATTTGAATGATCGCGGAGTGTATACGGACAAGGACGGCATCAAGCAGTTTCTTGCCACGCTCTCTTATCCGCTGTACTTTTTGGACTTTGAAACGATGCAACCCATTATACCGCCGTTTGAGGGCGTGCGACCGTATCAGCAAATCCCGTTTCAATATTCCTTGCATTATATCGAGAGTGAGGGCGGTGCGCTCAAACACAAAGAGTTCTTGGCAGTGTCCGGCGCAAATCCGCTCCGCGCCATTGCCGAAAGCCTTGTGCGAGATATCCCCATGAACGTATGCACGCTTGCCTACAACAAGGCTTTTGAGTGCTCGCGCATAAAGGAGCTTGCCGATATGTTCCCCGACTTGCGCGCACATCTGCTCAACATAAGGGACAACATCAAAGATTTGCTCGACGTGTTTAGGGGCGGATACTATTATCGCAAGGAAATCGGCGGCTCGTTCTCGATCAAATCGGTGCTACCTGCAATGTTCCCAAATGATCCCGAACTCGATTATCACAATCTTGACGGCGTACACAACGGCGGTGAAGCAATGAGCATATTCCCGACAATCAAGGATATGCCGCCCAAAGAGCAAGCAATCGCGCGCCGCAACTTGCTGAAATATTGCGAACTTGACACCTACGCCATGGTGAAAATCTGGCAAGCCCTCTGCGACATCGTCAAAGAGTGAAAATATACAATGCAAAGGAGAAATTTTATGTTTACGACGGCACAAAATGATAAAATTCAGGAATTCAAGTTTTATATGCTATGGGGTGACAAAAACAGTCGTAAATTGTATATAACCAACCCCTGCGATGTATTGTTGGCGGTCAAAAAGGCATATATAGATATGCAACCACGAACAATAGACGGTTTGGGACTATCATTGAAAAGTGGAAAGCAACCATCGAAAAATTACGTTGCATATTGGAATATAGTGCAGTTAAAAGAAAAAATCATTAATAATCTTAATATATATCTAGCAAATCAAGTGGCAACAAGTATCAAACGTTTAAACACTCCTTCGCTAAACCAATCTTTATTTGATAGAGAACATATCGGATTATGCCAAAACTTTATCACGGAATTTGAAAAGGGGATAAATAGTATCAATAGTGCAATAACATCCGCAATTAGCATTGGTGTGCAACCAAACGGTATACCATCGAATTATTTAAAGTATAGTCAAATTGATCCAAGTCAAATTACATATGGAAAAGCACAAAAGATCGTCAACATGACGTTCAAATATCTATCGCTGTTTGATGATGCAAATCAGTTTTCAAATGTTTTCCAATATTGTCATGTTGCAATCGATAGATATATTATTGAAGAAGTAAATAAAAAGTGTAAAAATTTTAAAATACCGCTTAATGCGCAACAGGAAGATGCTCTCAATAAAGCATGGAGTAACTATGACTATAATGATTATAGTAATATGCTTACTCTTATGCGAACTATTATATCTTCGCCTAATTATGTTGGGGGAAAATTATTGTTTTTTGAAGAATTCGATTGGTGGATGAAACATATTTAATAGAAATACAATTATTAACATTGCCAAGCAGATATATGTTTTACTATTTGGCGCAACAACAAGGTGTAAGCCCCATCGAATATGACTATTTGTGTGGAAATAAAAAACAAAAGAGGTTGGAAAATGCTAACGAACACTCAAATCAATGATTTTTTCAATGAAGTTACTTCTGCTTATAATGCAGCGGCTCATTTGATAACAGAAGACACCATTCGTTCTTTGCTTATCAAAGCTATGAAAGTTCCTGCTTCAGATATTGAAATTGAAGTGCCATATGTTGTAAATCCGGGAAGAAAAACCAATGGAAAGAAGAATTATACACCAATAAAAGTATTGAATTCAAAATGGTTTAATAGTGAAAGGAACAGGGCTGATATTTATTATTCTACGGATGATATGGTGATAGAAGTTAAATATCATAGAGAAACACCATATAGTGACAGTTGTACGACTTCAAAAGCGGGAGAAGTGTTCAATGATTTAAACAGATTGTCAATGATCGACGCAAAGAATAAGTATTTTGTCTACGTGTTTGATGATGGTATGTATAACACATATAACGGAGACAAGATAAACTATAATGCAACGATTCTCAAAACAACGTTTAACATTGGGGATACTGCCGTGATTGATAATAATTATCCTATCACCTCAACATCTAAGAAAGTAAAAAATTTTAAGGAAAATGCATTTAAGACTTTCAAAGATAAGTATTCAGATTTTAGTTGCTTTAACTACAAAGTTAAATGTGTCTATAACGCAAATATTGTATCCCAAAAACTGTGGTGTATAATATTGGAAGTTGAAAAGAATAAAATAGTAACAAGCGATTTGGAATTGCAAGAGTGCTAATATAAAAAAAACGAGAGAGCAAAGTTCTTTCGTTTTTTATATTATAAATCCCAGTTGTTAAGCATATTATACGATTGCAAGTCTATGTCCCATACGCGGTACAATGATAAGCGAGATTTAGTGGATTTTTGTCGAAAGGGGGGTGTATGATAATAGCGTAAATCAACCAAACGCTTATCACACAATCACTATCCGACAGGATAAGGGGACGGCAAATCGAGATATTGAATTTGGATTGACGGGCAATTTGTAGCAATCACAACGACAACTTAAAACAACGTATTATTTCATTAAATTTCGGAGAGAAAGCAATGAGGTTTTTTAATATTACCATAAAAGTGAAAGATGCAAAACAAATCAAGGATTTTAAGCCGGAAGAAGCGGCTTGCGCTAGCGGCAAACTTTTTGAAGAAAATCCGGCGTGTTTTGCCTATGTTCGCGGAACACGCAAAACCGTGGTCAATGCCATTGCGTGCGTTGACTCGTCATGTGACGAAAAGAAATTTGCCAAGACTTTTGCCGAAAAACTCTTTGACAACATTGCGGATATCAAGGTTTCCGAGGGGAGAATGTTTGATTTTATGAACAATATAGGCGATGCGGAGATTGACAACTATTTGACCGACAGCAGCGCGACGATAGACAGATTGGGACTTGGTTTTTTCTATGAAATTTGCCATGGTTCGTTTGACGAGCGTATCGTGACGGAGCATAAAACCAAAACAAGTGTATACGCGGATGTAAACAAATACTTTTTGGATGAAGAATATAAGCGCGAACTTGACCGCATTTATGCGAGTAAAACTCTGAAAAAACCGATTGGCAATCCGGCGCACTATTTTATGGTGTCCAATGACGACGACGCTCGCATGGTGCGCAATCGCAATCTTGTCTTTTCGCTGTTTTACAAAGGAAGAATAAACACCAAAAAGTACACGATAATCGGGCTTAGAGATCGGAACATTTCAGAATGGCACATCGAACAGTTGTACAGGATAAACGCAAACGGCGTGATAGTCCTGCGCGTCGACGAAGACATTTTGTTCGAGAGCGAAGAAAAGTATTACAAATGGAAGTGGAGCGGCGTTGTCAACATCATAAAAAGATATGCGTCAAGCGTTGTTACGATTATTTCTATGGACAATGCGTCTATGAATACGCGCAACAGAATTATAAGCAGCCTGCACGGCATTGCGTTGATCAAGTTTTATGATCAAGAATACAAGGGAGAATCCGCAGTGGATTGCTTTTGCGAGATCGCGCGTCAAAACGGCACAAATGCGCCCGAAAGCGAGATTGAAAAAATCAGAAAATCCGATAGGACGTATTCAAAAAGAGCGTTGCAGACCATATATAGCGAGTGGCACAACGAGTACGTTGCCACGGTGCAGTTTCCGGAATATGGCGCATATTTCAACGGCAAAAGCGGAGAAGACGATACGTTGAACGAGAAAAGTGCGTATGACAAGTTGTCCGAGATGATAGGGCTTGGCAAAGTCAAAAAAGTCATTGACGGCGCAATCAACTATTTCAAGCTGCAAAAGGAATACAAAGAGCGCGGCATTGACTTTGCGCGCCCTGCAATGCACATGGTGTTTTCGGGCAATCCCGGCACGGCAAAGACAACGGTTGCTCGTCTTTTGGCGCAAATTCTTCGTGACAATAAAGTGTTGAGCCGCGGCGAACTTGTTGAAGTGGGCAGGGCGGATTTGGTGGGCGAATACGTCGGACAAACCGCGCCACAAGTCAAGGAGGTATTTAGACGAGCAAAAGGCTCTGTGCTGTTTATCGACGAGGCATATTCGCTGTTGGACGACAAAAAAGGGCTTTACGGCGACGAGGCAATCAATACGATAGTGCAAGAAATGGAAAACGCACGCGACGATGTAATCGTGATTTTTGCAGGGTATAAAAACGAAATGGTAGAGTTTGTAGAGCGAAATCCCGGTCTTTCGTCGAGAATAGCGTTTCATGTTGATTTTGACGACTATTCGGCAAGCGAACTTTTGGATATAACCAAACTTCTTGCTCGCGACAGAGATATTATTCTCGATCCGTCTTGCGATCAAAAGTTGCTCGATATATACAAAAAAGCGCGCCAAAATCCATCTTTCGGAAACGGCAGATATGCAAGAAACGTGCTTGAAAAAGCAAAGCTCAATCAGGCAAGCCGTATAGCGAAGCAAGACATCGAATATTTGTCAAACGAGCAACTGAAGACGATAGTTGCCGCCGATATAGGCGTAGATGACCAAAGACAAAAACAAACAATAAGTCGACTGGGCTTTTATTGATTATGGAGGGAAAACATGAAAAGAAAAAACGATTTGAACGGCATCTATAAAGAAGCAACACAAAACGCCGAGTTTTGCAAGAGTGTAGAGAGATTTGCAAACGAGGCTGAAGCGTTGGCACTTGCATATGAAAATGCACCCGATAAAAGTGTCGGCGTAAATGCACTTATCGGCATGCATGGCAGTGAACCCATATTTTGGAATATGTCAAAGCAAAACGTGCTTGCATCGTGTGACTCGGGATACGGTGTTTACTCACAAGGTCACAATTTGCCGATTATGAGCATAAGAGAACACTATTCCGCTCAGGAATTAGGATATTACGTGTTCGTTGGCGACGGCACGGTGTGGAACGCGCGATACGACGAGCATTGTGTTGCATGCTGTGAATTATACAATGAAAATCAAGACAGGAAAGAATACGACGAAGTTGTACGCAAACTGTATATGCTGATGAAAGAGCGTGAAAAAATGTCTGACGATGACTTAAAAAATCAAAAGCATATAGAGCTGTTTTTCGTAGGCATCCACGTGCCGAGTGCCTATGATTTTTATGTGCGTAACAAGCATGAATTTGATGAGCTAATCAAAGCAGTGTTTGATGATGGCAACAGATTGAAAATCGGATTGTATTTGTCAGGACGTCCGAATTTGTTTGATATGAGCCCTACGAGAGATATGTTTTGGGCGTATCGCAAATCGTTTGACGCAAAACTAATAGGCGTTTGCAGATCAAAATTATCGTCTGTGTTGCTGACCGGAAGCGACGTTGCGTATTACGACAAATATAGGTTCGTAAGTCCGCTTATGCCGAGACTGCCGGCAGTGTTTATTCACGGTGATAGTATCGAAAACTTGAAGTTCCCGAACACGTGGCAAATGAATAGAGAATGAAAAGGAGACAACTATGACGATTTATATATCGGGAGATACCCACGGAATTTGGGACGTAAACAAGATCCAAGAACTCAATGCGACAAAGGATGATTATATAATTATCTGTGGCGATTGCGGAGTGCTTTGGGACAAAAAGAGTGCGCCCAAAATGATTGAACTATACGAGAGTTTCGGCGCAACGGTGTTGTTTGTGGACGGCAATCACGAAAACTTCGATATGCTTAAGAAGTTGCCGATCGTGGAGATTTTCGGCGGGCGTGCACACAAAGTCAGCAATAGAATCTATCATTTAATGCGCGGAGAAGTTTTTGATATAGGCGGCAAGAAAATCCTTGCGCTAGGCGGCGCAGAGTCGCACGATAAAGAGTGGAGATTGGAGCATAAAACGTGGTGGAAAGACGAAGAAATTTGCGAGGCTGATATTCATAATGCAATGTTTAACCTTGCAAAATGCGACAATAAAGTCGATATAGTGTTGACACACATACCTCCGTCCAGATTTAAGAAACTCATAATCGAAGAACTCACGCAATGCGGAGAAGATGTGCCTTGCTATCTCGAACCGAAACTTAAAAACACTCAAAGCGAGGAGCTTTTGAAACAAATCGAAAAGGTCGTAGAGTTCAAATATTGGTTTTCGGGACACCTGCATACGGACACGCACATAGGCAAATATTATTCGCTTTATGACGACGTTGTGCCGATAAAACTTTGAGTTGTGGCGGTGCAACGCTTGCAAAAAAATCGGAGGCAATAGCATATGAAATGGAAAATATGGCTTGACGATATACGGGAATCTCCACAAGATTACGTATGGTGTCGCAGCGTCAACGAATGCAAAAAACAAATTGAATTGTGTGAAGCCTTGGAGGGTGTCGAGTTGCTCGATATCGACCACGATCTCGGCGAATATTCCTCGGACGGCGGTGATGGAATCGCACTTATTGATTGGCTTGCAAAGAGAGATACTATGTACCCCATTGCTTTGCACACGCAAAACCCTGTTGGTCGGAACAATATGCTCCGCGCAATCGAGGCATATTATAGGCATAAGAATAAACGAGAGGAACAGACAACGCCATTCAATAGTATCGATGAAAACCCAAAAACACGCGTGTACTACAAGGGCATCTTTTGGATTGTAGATGATAATCATTTAGAAAATAACAATGATTATATTTTCAGAATACCCGTAGATTGCAATGGTAATTCGCTTGATATCGATTTGTTTTATCCCCTCAACAGTAAGAGCGGGAGAGGCTACAACCATCGATTGACTTGGCTTACATATGTTAAAAACGAGTTGCAAAAGGGCAAAGAATACAATTATTTTCCGCGCGGACGGGTGGAGATTAGAAACTCAACGGCAACGATTTTTCTCAATCCCGACATTGCAACAAGGGGAATCATAGAATACTTATCTGCACAATTTGCGCTTGCCGCTCTTTCGATTAAAGTTGTGTGCGACGGCTCTAAGCATTATAGAAGCTTTTTAGATTTTGGCACTTAATGTACCGTATATGGTACAAAGCGCGGATTATAATGCAACTACAATAAATGATAGGATGGAAATTAAAATGAAAAACCTTCTCACAATCAAAAATATCAACGACCTTTCAAACACTCAAATCGTGGACGCTTTGTTTGGCGCAATCCAAGACGGAGTGTTGAATGTCGGTTTTGAAAGCGCCGAGGATTATTGCGTGATTGCAGACGATGCCAAGAGTGCAAATATCATTGAGACTTGCACGATCGATTGCAAAAAAGAAGACTGTGCGCAATTTCTCAAAAGTTTTGACGAGACTCTTGCAAAACTCTCGCAAGTGAAGACGGATAAGATCACCGGGACGTTTTCAGGTGAAGTGTCCTGCTATATCAAGCGACTTTGCAAACTTATTGAACTCGGCGCACCGCAAATTCTCATTCGCAACGAGCAGATTTCTTTGCTTATTTATTCGTTCTTGAACGAATACACGCTGCTTAGAGATATAGATTGCGTCGGATAAAATGGGCAATGCTTGTTGAAAGTCGCAAGCAAAGCGGATTTCGACAAGGAAAAGGGAATCGACACACTCAAAATAATGTCATATTGTCGTATGGAACGATAGGATATTTCGATTTTTTTCGAAAGTGGCGGCGAGTCGCCGTCTTGCCACTCAATTTTTCTCACTCCCTGCGCCTGTATGTCAATATAGGGAGAATAGGAAAAACACATGGAACTTATCAGTCAAGATGCAAAAAATATGCTCGTCAAACACCGGGAAGAAATCAAAAAAAGCGTGCTTTTGCCATTGTTTATCGACGCTCTCATTACAGGCGGCATAACGCTGTTCGATGAGGTGCGCTCGCTGCTTGAAAATTCAGGAATTTGTTTGGATGACTTTGATTTTTCCAAATTGAAGTAAAACGTCTGTGTTTTTATGAAAAAAGTTAATGATATAGGTGTAGCATTATGAGAATTATAGGATTGAATATATAAATATTAAATAATAGTACAGAGCTGTGTACGCATATTTGACAAAATAGAAAAACTTGTGGAAAATATAGATATAGCGGTTTGAGCAAATTTCAATAGCTATCCATATATAGTCGGTTAAAACTAAATAAATAAAAATCGAGAGGTGAAAAAAATGAAATGTACGTCTGCAGAAGCAGGAAAGATGCTTAGAAAACTTATGGAAGAAAAGTCGTCAATCGAGATGAGAGAATACAATGGCAAGGAATTCCTTGCCGCAGTGGGCGAAGATTTGGAATCCGTTCGCCCCGACTATGATTTTGCAAAGACGCAAAGCGCGCTTGCGGAAGTGGAAGAGAAGATCAGAAAACTTAAACACGCACTCAACGTGTTCAATTCCACAACGGTTATCCCCGAATTTGATATGACGATAGACGAGATGCTCGTTTATATCCCGCAACTGACGGCAAGAAAGAATAAACTGTCAAGCATGAAAGACAAATTGCCCAAAGTTCGTGAACAAAACCGTATGAATTCGTCCATTTTGGACTATCGGTATCTCAATTACGATGTCGCCGAGGTTGCGGCGGAATATGAAAAGGCGGCTGACACGCTTGCAAAGGCGCAGAACGCCCTCGATGCCGTGAATATGACAATGACTTTGGATATCGAGCTGTAAGCTGATTTTCAAATGTTTCCGTCCGACAACAGACACTCACACCTATAGCTGTTAAGCTAAATTAGCGTTTAGGTTCAAGGTATTATGTGGTATGTTATTCCTTCGGTTATCCGTTATTAGTTATGGTTCATTGTTGAAGGATTGACGATTAAAAATATATTCTTTTGTCGGAAAAAACTTGAGAGCGGAGTTTTGCCGTGGCAAGACGAAGCTCTCTGCGGGAGAAGTTCGGTTTCATTCCGCTTTTAATAAGTTGATTTTGACTTTTTGACTGTAAAAGTTGCCGAGAAATCGTAATGGGATGCTGTATATGACCGATATCGATGACGTATATGACGATTTTGATTTTGACGCTTCAGAGCTGAAAGCACCTACAGAAGCAGAAATCGCTTTTGCAGAGGATGTTTACAAGATATTTCAAGACTTAATAGATAACGAGAGCGACGATATTGGTGAAAAACCCGTTTCAAGATCTAATTTTGTAAATTGTTTCAACAAACATTGCTTGGGGAAAAACCTCGACAAACAGTCTGGCAGACAGAACGTGTTTTACGATTTTAAGAATATGTCAACGACCTGCGTAAATTATTGCGTTTTACAACAAAACAGCCTATATCGAACAAGCAATAATTTTGCCGTTGATATAGGCTTTTCGCTGTGCTAAACCGTCACCCCGAAAGGCAATAAATCGGAGCAGTTGTTTTTTATAATTTTGATAGAATCGCTAATTGGATATAGAACTTTGAGAAGAATAAAAGAGCTTGCGCACAAAATTTGTGTGTAAGCAGATGCATGGATAAATAGGGTGGTGTCTTAATTGCCTAAAATCAACAATAAGAGAATTTTATAAATTCTTTGAATTTATAGGCGTAGTTTTGTTGCAAAAAATTCTCGAAGGAAAAATAATACGAACCCATTATTTGAGTTCGTATTATTGTCATTTGGTGAGCAAAATAATGCATCAATTGATTGAGTTTATATTAGTTTGTTTAGCGGTTTAGATTACAAGAACAGCACAAAAACTATTGATTGTTTTTATGAGTGCGTTGCCATTTTTGGAATTCATCGTATGAACGAATGTAGTCGTCTTCGGAATACTTTTCGGATGCCAGAACAAGCAGGACGCCGTCGTGAGAAAAGTCAAAGATTTCACGCCACACGTTGTGACCTATGTATAGCCCTTTTGCCGGGTCGTCAAGGGTTACGACTTGTTTTTCTTCGCCGTTTGTCAGCATAACTTTGCAACTGCCGTGAATTGCGATATAGATTTGTTGTAAATTCTTGTGCGAATGGAATCCTCGACTGGTATGTTCGCCGACGCCGTAAATGTAATAAACGCGTTTTACGGTGAATGGAATTTCTTTTTCGTATTCTGCGACTACGAGCATTCCTCTCGAATCGCCGTGTTTTTGGAAGTCTATTTGTTTGATGTCCATAGTTTTGTCCTTATGAAACGTTTTATTGAAATAACAGGGTGTTTGATTGCCATAAAGCAAATATATTTAAGACGTTTGCAATCGGTGTTTTTTTCGTTATGCGCAGATTCAAACGCTTTTTTTTCGCGCAACCATATTGCTTCGTTTTTCCACGCCTTGTAATCGGATTTTGCTGCCGATGGATTCTGACAGTAGGGAAGTACCTCGTTTTTGAAAATACTATCCGATATTTGGAGATACTTTTCGCTTAATCCGCCTTGACTGCTTATACCGCCACTTCGATATTTTATAACGATTCTATCCCAAAATCCGATACGAATACCAAGTCGCAAAAGTTTCAAATTTGAAGGATAGTCTTCGACAAGAGGGTAGCGTTCATCGTAACCGCCCATAAGTTCAAAACTCGTTTTCGTTCTTGCCGTGCAACAACCGAAAATGAGGTTGTAACCTCGCATTTTCTCGAACAATTCTTGCGGCGTTGAATTTTCTATCGCGATGATTTCCGCCGACGTCGGCGCGTCATATAAGTGCGTTTCGAGATTCTCGTCGTAAACGGCTCGTTTTGCGGTTATAACGTCGGCATTCGTACTTTCGAATCGTTCGACCCATTGCGTCAGCACGGATTCGTCGAAAAACTGGTCGTCAGCCGCGACGTTGAACAGATACTTGCCGTTCGCTTTCGATAAAGCGCGGTTTAGATTCTTGGTTATGCCGAGATTGCTATCGTTTCGTGTAACTATCAAATCTACTATATTTCCTGTGTTTTTTGCGCGGATATATTCGATTATTGCCTCGCCGTCGAAGTCGATTGACGCGTCGTCGCAAACGATATATTGAATATTCGGATACGACTGCATAAGCACGGAATCGATTGCGCCGAATATTGTTTTTGAATTGTTGTATGAAGGCGTGACGACGGTTACAAGGGGATTCATTATCTGCCCTCGTACATTTTGGCGTAATAATTTTGATATTCGCCGCTGATTATTCTTTCCCACCATTCCTTATGCGTGAGATACCAGTCGATTGTGCGACGGATTCCGTCTTCAAACGTAGTTTGAGGCAACCAACCGAGTTCACGGTGAATCTTTGTCGGGTCTATTGCGTATCTACGGTCATGTCCGGCTCTATCGGTGACAAATTTGATTTCGCCTTTGCCGAGGGTGTTGATGATTGTTTGCACGACTTCCAAATTGCTTTTTTCATTGTGGCCGCCGATATTGTAGACTTCGCCGACTCTGCCGTTGTGGATAATAAGATCAATGGCAGAGCAGTGATCCTCGACGTAAAGCCAGTCGCGAACGTTTTTGCCGTCGCCGTATACGGGAAGCGGTTTGTCGTTGAGAACATTTGCAATCATCAAAGGAATAAGTTTTTCGGGGAAGTGATACGGCCCGTAGTTGTTTGAGCAACGAGATATGGTGACGGGCAAACCGTATGTGCGGTGATATGCCAAAACGAGTAAGTCCGCCGATGCTTTTGATGCAGAGTAGGGACTTGATGTATGAATAGGAGTTTCTTCCGTGAAGAACAAATCGGGTCTATCAAGTGGCAAATCGCCATACACTTCGTCAGTAGAAACCTGATGGTATCTTGTGATTCCGTATTTTCTGCACGCGTCCATAAGCACTTGCGTGCCCAGAATGTTTGTTTTTAAGAAAATTTCGGGATTTACTATCGACCTATCAACGTGGCTTTCCGCTGCAAAGTTGACAACGATATCGGGCTTTTCGGATTCAAAAAGTTTGAAGATATTCTCTCTATCGGTTATGTCGATTTTGACGAATTTGAACTTCGGGTTCTTCAATGCATCTTCAAGCGTTTCCATATTGCCGGCATAGGTAAGGCTGTCAAGACAAACGATTTGATAATTCGGATGTTTGTCCAGCATATAATATATAAAGTTGCTACCGATAAATCCGGCGCCGCCGGTGACAAAAATTTTCATAGTCTATTTTCAGTGTTTGCCAATCTTAAAAGATATTGACCGTATTCTGTTTGCGCAAGGTTTTCACCCAACTGTCTTAGTTGCTCTGTTGTGATATAGCCGTTGCGCCATGCAATTTCTTCCAAACAAGAAATATATAAACCTTGTCTGTTTTGTACAACTTCAACGTATGTTGCCGCTTGCATCATTCCGCTTGGACTGCCTGTATCGAGCCACACCGTGCCTCGTCCCAGCAAAATGACTTTCAACTGTTTGCGGCTTAAATATTCATTGTTTATAGATGTTATTTCGATTTCGCCTCTCGCAGAGGGCTTGACGTTTTTTGCAATTTCCACAACGCTGTTGTCATAGAAATAAAGTCCCGGAACAGCATACGACGATTTGGGCTTTTCAGGCTTTTCTTCAATGGAAATCACGTTGAAGTCTTTGTCAAATTCAACTACGCCGAATTCCCGTGGGTGTTTGACAGGATAACCGAATACGGTTGCGCCATTATTGTCGGATATCGCTTGTTTGAGTGTCAAGACCAAGTTTTGTCCGTAAAAAACGTTGTCGCCCAAAATCAAGCAAACGTCATCGTTGCCAATAAAGTCCTCGCCGATAATAAAAGCGTCTGCAAGTCCGCGCGGCTTATCTTGTACAGCGTACGAAAACCGAACGCCCAAAGACGAGCCATCTTTTAACAGCGATTTGTATTGTTCGATAGCCTCAGGCGACGAAATAATCAAAATATCTCTTATGCCTGCAAGCATCAAAATTGACAAAGGATAATAGATGAGCGGTTTGTCATAAATAGGCAAAAGTTGCTTTGATACCGCAATTGTCAACGGATATAAGCGTGTGCCTTTTCCGCCTGCTAAAATTATGCCTTTCATCGTGGATTTCCCCTTTTTCGGTTGGTCAAAAATTTTATATACTCAAATATACCACCAAAAGAGTTGAGATGTCAACATTGACAAAAAATATGTAAAAATATAGTGACAAAAGGAGTAATAGATTCTCGTTGCCAATACTTTTATCGAAAATTGTTGATATATCGTGAAATTATGTTATAATAATCAAAGAATGGCCTCAATCAATCTGTGGTTGTTCAATATTTGGTAGGGTAGGAATAGGCAGTTAATGAAAATACCGTATTTGGATTTGAGTGTAATGCACAACGAGTTGAACGATCGACTTACTGCGGCGTTCAATAGAGTTTTGAGTGCAAATAGTTTTATTCTCGACAAAGAAGTGGAGAATTTCGAAGCACATTTTGCGCAATACTGCGGCGCAAAATATGCAGTCGGATGCGGAAACGGACTCGATGCGTTATATTTGACTCTCAAAGCGATGGGCGTGACTTACGGCGACGAAGTTATCGTTCCGTCAAACACTTATATCGCGACGGCACTCGCGGTTTCTTACGTCGGTGCTACGCCGGTATTTGTCGAGCCTACGCTCGATACTTTCAATATCGATCCTGAAAGAATAGAAGAAGCGATCACGGATAAAACGAAAGCCATAATCGCAGTCAATCTCTATGGCAGAATGGCAGATTTGGACAAGATTAAAGCAATCGCGGACAAATATTCGTTAAAACTTATAGAGGATTCGGCGCAAGCGCACGGTGCGGAATACAAAGGACATAAATCGGCATATTACAGCGATGCGGCGGGATTTAGTTTCTATCCCGGCAAAAACTTGGGCGCGCTCGGCGACGCCGGCATAATCGTGACGAACGATGCCGACCTTGCGGACAAACTTCGTTGCTTGAGAAACTATGGCTCAAAAATCAAGTATGAGCACATTGTCAAGGGAACAAATTCGCGTCTTGACGAAATGCAAGCGGCTTTTTTGGATGCAAAACTTCCAGAACTTGACAAATGGAATGCTCGCAGACAAGAAATAGCGCAAAGACTGATAAATGAGGTGCACAATCCGCTTATCGTTATGCCCAAACCTTGCGACGAAGACCACTTCAACGTATGGCACATTTTTGCAGTGCTTTGCAAAGAACGCGCTGCTCTTGAGAAATATCTTAACGACAACGGAATAGGGACGAACAAGCACTATCCGAAGCCGATGCACTTGCAAGGCGCATATCGAGATCTCGGATTCAAGAAGGGCGATTATCCTATTGCTGAAACGATTTCCGAATGTGAATTGTCCATACCCGTTTATTATGGTATGACCGACGAGCAAGTCGATTATTTGATCGAAAAATTGAATTGTTTCGAGGCGTAATATGATTCATCCGCTTTCCGACGTTCAAAGCACGAATATAGGCGACAACACCAACGTATGGCAATTTGTCGTTATACTTCGTGGCGCAAAAATCGGCTCGAATTGCAATATATGCGCCAACTGTTTCATTGAAAACGACGTCGTTGTGGGTGATAACGTGACCGTCAAATGCGGCGTACAGTTGTGGGACGGTTTAAGAGTCGAAGATAACGTTTTTATCGGTCCTAACGCAACTTTTTGCAACGACAAATTTCCCAAATCGCACAATAAAGACTTTGCGTTGTTGCAAACAATCGTGAAAAAGGGTGCATCTATCGGGGCAAATGCTACAATTTTGCCGGGGATAACCATCGGCGAAAACGCTATGATAGGCGCAGGGGCTTTGGTTACGAAAGATGTTCCCACAGGTGCAATAATCAAAGGGAAATATTGATATGGAAAAACAAAAGCAAAAAATTGTTTTCTATTTCAGAAAAAACGTTTTGGCAAAAGGCGATTTTGCCCTTTATTATTGCGTTGCGAACGAGATTGCGGAAAACTTCGATATCGACGTTTTTTGCGTAAATAATTCATACAAAGAGATTCAACAAGAGTATTTAGATTCAAAAATAAACTTCTGTGATTTGAACGAAAGCAACCTCAAAGACTTTGAAGGGGCATATTTCGTTACGGCTTACAACCAGTTGTTTTTCTTGCTCGAAGAAATCGAGAGCATCAAATCCGCAAAAATACTTTTATTGTTTTTGCATCCACAAATCACAAATTGGATGAACAATCAGTTGCCGAAAAATGCGAATGTTAAAAGCATATATAAATTGTTGCGTGAAAAAAACGCTTACGGATTTATGGATTGCGCAAATTTGTTCGCACTCGAAAAGCGAACCAATATATGTTTTGAAAAACGTTATTTCCCAGTAGTCTTCGACGATAAACACGTTTCACAACACGTCGACGCTTGCGATGTCGTGTCCGATGACGAAATAAATATCGGTTGGTTCGGACGGCTCGACGCGGACAAGATTTATTCTTTGCTCAACGTGCTGGACAATTTGCTTGAAGAAGGCATTTGTAACGTCAACTTCCATTTGATCGGTGACGGAAACGCGAAAAAACTTATCAACGTAAACAAATACGCTCCCAATATAAAGATCGTGTTCAATTCGTTTATGTTCGGCGAGGAAAGGGATTCGTATTTAAGAAGCAACGTAGATATGGTAGTCGCAATGGGAATTTCCGCTTTGGACGTGGCGTTGTTGTCCATTCCAACCGTTATTCCGATCGTATCTTCTCAAAGAATCAGAGATGATAAATTGGCGTATATTTTCGATGCGAACGATTATTGTTTGGGTTGGAACGTGACCGACGTTGACGCCGCAACGAAGAAAACTTACGGCATTAAACAAATCATAGGCGATTTGCAATGCGGACACAAGAAGGAATTGGGTGAAAAGTGCTACGATTATGTACAATCAACATTTAACGTTAAGGAACATTCGCTCGATTTGGTAAAGTTGATTACGTCAACGAATCTTACCGTTGTCGATTGCTTGGCAAACGCAACGATTGCAAATCAACTGCGCAAATTCCGCTTGTACAAACGTTTGCGCGGTGCAAACAGAGGTTACAACGATTATTTGTCTTTCCGTGTAAAATTGGCACGGTTCAAAGAAATGAAATTCGCGAGCCAAGTGAAATTTGCATTGAATAAACTATTGAAAAAAGGATAACGAAATGAGTAAAATAGTCTTTTTTATTGAAACTAACGCCCCGATAACAGACGCGCAGCGAGTTATTCTTAACCTTGCCGTTTCGGCGTATAAAGACGGTCAGGACGTTGTGTTTTTGAACAATTATCAGTTGGAAGAAGCTGATTTGTCCGAAGATGCAAAACAAATATTCGAATTGACGAGCGAGGTCGATTTTTCGAAATATGAAGGGGCTGTCTTCTTTACGCCGTGCAACTATATGTTGCATTTACTTGCTCATATTTCGTGTCTTAATGACGCGAAAATTTGCTTGTATTCTTACGATAAACGATCTATCGACTGGCTTCTCAGTCACTTTGCTGACGGTAGATGCGTAACGAACATAAAAAATTTGCTGATAAATACAAACGCCCTTTCTTTCAGAGGCGGAAACTGCGTGTTTGCAAATTACGATTCTGATGGCAGAGAAGTGCTTTATATTCCGCCGTTTATTGCCGAGAGCATTGAGTTCCAACCCCAAAGCGTCGTAAACGAAAACGTAATAAATATAGGCGTTTTCGGTCCGTTCGGCGCGGCTGTGGCGAATATGCTCACAAACCTTATTCGCAACATGCGAGTGCAAAAAATCGATAAACTGGTGAAAATCCATATCATTGGCAAAACGAGCGAAATGTTCAACGGAAAGTTTTCCGATTGCTCGACAAACTATACGAATATGATATACACCGGCGAGATGGCCGAAGAAGACTATGCGCAGTATATAAAGAAAAACGTAGATATTATACTTGCATATGGCGAAAATGCGATATCTGCGGCAAAGTTCGGCGTGCCCGTCGTTATTCCCGTAATCGATGCAAAACCGTTCGATGGCAACAGATACGTTTATTTGTTCAATGCGGAAAATCACGTTTTCGGTTGGAATTTTGCCGAGTCAGTCAAACTTGACGACGATTGCGTGACGTTCAAAACCGTTCTTAACGACATTTACGAAAAAGGGCTCAAACAAGAGCGCGCAAAACAATGCTTCGAATTTGTCGTTGCCAACGCATCAAAAGCATATGCACTCGATTCTTTGTATAAGCAGATTGAACAAAGCCAACTTACATTGTCCGATTGCTTGGACAACGTTTATATTACCAAAAGACTCAAACAGTATTTTGCAAGTACGGCAAAAAGTTTCGGCGAGTTTATAGCCGTCAAAGCAAAACCCGTTGAAAATGCGAAAACACCGAAGAAATCCGTCAAAAAGGCTATTTTGGACAATGCTCGCGTTTTCATCAAAAAACGCAAATTTTTTGAACTCCAAGCTGGATACGTCAAAAAAGTTTCGCAGATCATTGCAAAAAAGGATAAAAACGGAAAGATAAAGGTTGCATTTATCGTCGTTTTCAAGAGCGTTTTCCCGACGCGTCCGATATTTGAAAAAATGTGCGCAGATCCTAATTTCGATCCGTATATTGTGGCTGCGCCGAACGTCGGAAGAACGATGAAATATCAGCGCGATCTTTATAACGATACGTTCGAAGGACTCAAAGATGAATACGGCGATAGAGTTATCGGAGGATATGATATTGCAAACGATAAGTATTATGAACTAAAAGACGAATATAGCGTCATTTTCTTCTGCAATCCGTACAAGCATTTGGTGCATCCTTATCACGAAATCGAGTATTTCCTCGACAAACCCGTTTTGCCGATTTATTCGAGTTACGGATTCGCCGCGTTGAGTTTTTGGGACGAAGTCATCGCAACGGATTTCTACAACTATTTGTGGAAAGCGTGCGTAGAAACGCCGTCAAATCTCAAACATTTGCAACAAGTTCAAACCATAAAGGGTAAGAACGGCGTTGTTACGGGATATATCAAGGCGGACGGACTTGCGAATGTCGTGCCAACGCCGAGAGATAGAAAACGTATTTTGATTTGCCCGCATCATACGGTATGGGGGTGGAAAACTCTCAATATTTCCAATTTTCTGACATATTGCGATTTGTTTGTCGAATTGCCGAAGATGTATCCCGATATCGATTTCGTGTTTAGGCCGCATCCGCTTTTGATGGATAATCTGAAAGCGCACAAAGTTTGGACTCAACAGCAAATAGACGACTATCTCGCAAGAATGCTTGAAAGCCCGAATATTACCTACGACACGTCGGGTGACTATTATCAACAATTTGTCGATAGCGACGCAATGATTCACGATTGCGGTTCGTTTATTGGTGAGTATCTCTATACGGAAAAGCCATGTTGCTATATGATCAAGTCGGAAGAAGAAACTTATAAAGGGCTTGTTCCGCTCGGTCAACAATGTATGGATCAGTACTATCACGCTAAGTCGAAAGAAGATATAATCAACTTCATAGAGAACGTCGTTATAAAAGGCAATGACCCGATGAAAGCGCAAAGAGAGGCGTTTGTGAAAAACGAACTTAAAGCCAATTATCCTCACGCTGCCGATACGATGATAAATATGATTAAAAAGGAACTGAAAATAAAATGAACGTCGGAATAGTGTTGGCGGGCGGCGTCGGAAGGCGTTTCGGCGGCAACGTGCCAAAACAGTATCAAACCATAAACGGAAAAGAAGTGATTTACTACTCGATAAACGCGCTTACAAACAGTTCAAGCGTTGACAAAATCATTGTCGTTGCGCAAAACGAGTATGCAAACGGTATAAAAGAAATCAATCCGAACGTCGAAATTGTTGAAGGCGGCGATACGAGAAACAAATCGCTCTACAACGCTTTGCGTTTCATAAAAGACAATTATACTTGCGGAAAGGTGATAATTCTCGAAGCGGCTCGACCGATGATAACGTCGAAAATTGTTGACGATTATCTCGAAAGACTCGATCGCGCAGACGCCGTGATAACTGGTCAAAAAATAGTGGCAAGTCTCGGATGCTATCATATGCACACGGTAAACAGGGAAGACTATTATCTCATCGAAGCACCCGAAGCGTTCCGATTCGATTTGCTTTTCGACAACTTCGATAAGGATTCCAAAACGATAACGGCAACCAATCAGCATTTGCCGGCAGGCAGCAAACTCGATATAAACTTCGATTTTGCAAACAATCTAAAAATAACGTATTTCCCCGATTTGAAATACTGCGAAAACTTGATGAACGAAAATGAACTATAAACTGATTGCAATGGATTTGGACGGAACGCTCACACAGCACAAGTCCAAACTCGAACAACAAAATACGGATTTGCTCTATCAACTGAAAAGCAAGTATTCTCTAGTTATGCTCGGTGCAGGCGGTTGCCAAAGAATATACGAGCAAATGAATTGCTTTCCGATAGATATAGTCGGCAATTACGGGATACAAGAATCAACCGTCGAGAACGGCAATTTCAAGATTATCAGAAACGACGTGTATTCCGTTGATAAATCGTTTTTTGAAAATACCGTCACCCAAATCCGAAAAGAAACGGGATATACGAATTTCGTCGGACAAAACGTCGAGTTCCACCAGTCGGGGTTGGTTACGTTCCCTTTGCTCGGAACGGGTGCAAAACTCGAAGATAAGTTGGCATTCGATCCGGACGGAAAGAAACGCACTGAAATTTACGATCTTGTAGCATCGTCATTTTCCGATTATAATTGTTTTATAGGCGGTACGTCGTCTTTCGATATATCCGCAAAGCAATATAACAAGTACAATGCGCTTGTGAAGTACATAGCGGAAAAAGGCATATCCAAAGAAAGCGTGTTGTTCATCGGCGACGACTTCAAAAAAGGCGGAAACGACGAGCATGTTATGCTCGGTGGTGTTGATTGCATAAACATCGATAATTACAAAAATACGGCAAATATTCTTAAACAAAAAGGAATAATTTGAACGGGTGGAAAAATGAATGTAGGTGTAATTTTGGCGGCGGGACTTAGCGAAAGATTCAAAAGCAAAGTCCATAAGCAATATCTCAAACTAAACGGAAAAGAAGTGATTTATTATTCCATTATCGGAATGAAAGAGAGCGGTTGCTTCGACATAATTATTGCTGTCGTTGACGGAGACGAATACGAGAGCGGCTATATTGCAAACAAATATAACGTTGTGTGTGTCAAAGGCGGCGATAAGCGAAACAAATCCATAAAAGCCGCAATCGATTTTGTGACAAACAATTATTCCAATGTCGACAAAATAGTATTTCAGGATTGTTCGCGTCCTTTCGTCAAGAAAGAAATATATCTTGATTTCATCGACAAACTCGACGATTATTCCGCCGTCGTTATGTCGTCTGATATAAACGATACACTTTCGACAAACGAAGGGATTTTCGTTAACAGAAAAGAGTATTGCCTCATTCAAACTCCTGAAGCGTTCCATTTTAACGATATAAAAAACTGGTTTTCGGCAAATAGTTCTTATACTGCAATAGTAAATCAAATGCCGGATAAAACGGCGGCTTTATTATATAAACCTAATTCTTTTAATATCAAAATCACGTATCCCGAAGACTTGTTCCTTGCAGAACAGTTTATGAATATTGACTATTTGAGCCTTTCTACTGCAAAAAACGAGTATGCGAAAATAAAAGGGAAGGTGTTGCTTCTCGGCGGAAGCGGCGGCGTCGGACAATGCATCGTGCAAGCACTGCAAGCCGACGGCGTCGAATACTTTGCGCCTTCTCATAGAGAACTCGATTTGCAAGGACTGACGATTGAAAGCATAAAACGCGCTTGTCCGTTCGAGCCTGACGTAATTATAAACGTTGCGGCTGCATATGCCGACGATTCGGTAAATATCGTTGAATCTTACGACAAGATATTCGATGTCAATTTGCGTTCTAACCTAGTTTTGATAGAATACGCAAAAACTCTCGGCAAACGAGTCAATCTTGTATTTATGAGTTCTTCGTCATCGACGAGAGGAAGAGAAAATTTGACAAATTATTCTGCGGCAAAAGCCGCGCTAAACAGCGTTGTCGAAAGCCAGGGCGAAACCTTGCATAAGAGCGATATTTATGTAAATGCGTTGATTCCTGAGAAGATCAATACACCGTTGATAGCCAAATTGCATAAGCGCGAAATCAATCCACGAGAGTTGCTTGATGCGCACGAGGTTATTAATGCCGTTATGTATTATTCCACAACCGACGAATACGGCAAATTAATCCATATTCGCAAAGGCCTGTAGATTGGAGTTGTGTATATAAAATTTGCGGAAAGATGAATGCATCTATCTCATGTGTTTTTGCCAAAATTGTAGATTTTTTATAGTCGTCAGAGGTAAGAGAATTACTGTTTTTTGAAACGAAATTTACATAAATAATAGTCTATTTTTTTGTCAACTGTCATATGGCGTATGCTTGTCTCGGCGAGGCGCATCGGGGTTCCCCGCAAAACGGAGCGCAGCGACGTTTTGTGGGGTGAAAGGCTAGCCGACTTGTTCAAAGACAAGCATACGCCTAAGTGCCAAATCTAAATTTGTTGATAGTTTTTGCATCTAAGAAGTTTAAATGTAGGTTTGTTAAGCGTACGAGATAGATATGGCGAAAATAACAGTTAGCAAAAGTCAATCTTACAAGAAATCTGAAGGTGAGTAAACATAGAGAAAGAACTAAACAGCAAGTTCGTAATTTTTATGGTTTATTTGATTGTTATAACGATAAAAGCGATTGAAAAACCGGAAGGGAAATGGTATAAAAATAATTTAACCAAAATGCATGATACTCTCTTGTGTTGTTATATTTTTTACTTTTCACAAATTGAAATATTGAAGAATATCCTAATAAAAAACTAAAAACGGGGTATTGACAAGCCAAGATTTAAGGGGTATTATAAAATTGCTTAACGATTAAGCAAACGGTTAAGCAGAGAAAGCAATGCTTTTCAAGGAGGAATTATGAGAAAAGTTTTATCTATTGTATCGATTGCGTTGCTCATTGTGGCGATGACGCTTTCTATGGTTGCTTGCAACGAAACGGAAACTGTTACGCTCACTTTGTACGACAACGACGGAACAACCGTTTTGTCAACGCAAAAGGTTGAAAAGGGCAAAGCGCCTACTATGCCGGAAGCACCGACAAAAGAAGGCTTTACTTTCAAGGGTTGGTTTGTTACTCCGACCAGTGCAAAGGCGTTCGATTTTGACGCTCCGATGAAAGAGGACGCAAAAGCGTATGCGCAATGGCAAGACAACAGTTTTGTCGATACGAGAGACTGGGTTATTTCCGGCACTATGAACGGTTGGGGCGACAAACTTGCAACCAACTATCATATGACCAAAGTAGCGGGCAAAAACAACGTGTTTGAACTGAAAATCGATTTGCACGTCGGCGACGCTTTCCAACTCACGGTGTTGCTTGATACGGGTATTCTCGATTACAACAATAAAGACGGCGCGCGCGCTTCTTTCAGAAACCTTGTAGATGCGAAGGAATACATGGAAGCTGCCGACGGTCTTGACGAAAATAAAAATATCAGCGTCAAGCAAGACGGCAATTACACGCTCACGCTCACAACCGATTCCGATACAAGCAACAACCGCCTGACCGTCACGCGTAACGGCGACGCAAAGCCCGTTGAAGTGCAAGAAGTCGTCAATTATTACATCAAAGGCGCAGGAATCACCAACTGGGCAAACGTTTTCTCGCCGGCAACTCGTTTCGTAGCGGGAGCGGACGGTAAACACACGTTGAAAGTTCAACTCAAAGCGGGTGAAGAATTCATGTTCATGGGCGCCGTAACAAAAGGCGACGAGATCAAAGAAAACGGTCAATATTTCAAAATTACCGACGTTGATGAGGCAAGTATCGCATTGTTTACAGGGAAAACCGATGAAAACGGCAAACTTGTAGGTAATATAAAAACCAAAGAAGCAGGCATATATGACTTTGTTCTCGATCCCGAAAACAAAACTATCTCCGCAATCAAGAGCGCGTCTGACGAAACGGTATACAATTACTTCATCGACGGTAGCATTCTCGGTGGAACATGGGGTGACTATCAAAAGTCGGAAAACCAAGCAAAATATAAAATGATACAAAAAGGTGACGTTTACACCTTGGAAAACGTTGTGCTCAACAAGGACGAAGAGTTGGTTGTCCGCGCACACAAAACAACCGACGAAGCACTTACATGGGGCAATGTGGCTTTTGCATACGATGCGGAATATCTTGTCGGCTCGGTAGGTTTTTCGGCAGCAAGCAAGAATAGCAAAAACGTCAAAGTCGGCGAGAGCGGAACTTATAACATAACGTTCAACTCTTACAGCAAGGTTTTGACCATCGCAAAAGTAGGCAAAGACGTTTTTGTCAAAGGTACGATGAACGGCTGGGCACACGAGTTCAAAGATGAATTCAAGATGGCCGCGAACAGCGAAAACAAGGAAGTTTATGAAATTACGTTGACGTTTGCAAAAGATGCCGAATTCGGTCTGGACGTGCATAATATCGGTTCGCAAGATGTTAACGCTGGCGTTTGGGTTGGAAAGGATAACCTCGGCACGACCGGCGACGCAAACGCAACGTTCACTGTTGATGGCAAAGGTAATCTCTGCTGCTCCGAAGCAGGCGAGTATCGAATTGCTTACAACTACAAAACGGGCATCATCGATATTTATAAAGTACAAGCAACAGCATAAAAATAATAAATGCCCCTGCGACGTTTTGTTGCAGGGGCATACCTGATTTCGGTGTAAAATCAGATTCGTATATCGCTTGACACGGCTTCTTTTCGGTTGATTGCGATGTCAAGACACTCTACGATTTTGTCGATCTTTTCATCGGAATGAGAATCAATAGTCAAAACGTTAGGAGCGTTTTTTTGACAGAACTTCGACACCATACTGCCAAGGACGACAACATTTTGCGACTCTGTCGAAACGGGGGAATCGTCTTCTATAAACCGAACGTGATTCAATTGTTGCAACAAGCGTTCCTTCAATTCTTCGCTGTTTGGTTTCAGCGCAACGGCAGTCCAGTTGTCCGTGCCGAAAAGGGAGTTCGCTTTTTGTGCCACGGCGTTGTAATCGGTTGTGATTTGATAAAACAAATCGCCGTTCGGAATGACCGTATCGAGTGCGAGAAGGGGGCAAAAGTTTACCTCGCCAAGCGCACGGAAAAACGAGTTGTCGGTGTTGTAGCAAATGATTGCGTCGCAATTTGTGACACGCTTGACGGTTTTGTCAAAAGTAACTTGCAAGGAATATCCGACGGATGCAAGTTTATCGGAAAGTCTTTGGATGAGGAGCATCGTTTCGGCTTTGTAGGCAGAGACGTCGTTGTCGCCGATATATATCGTTACGACGTCGGTGTTGCCACTGCTCAGACATTTTGCCGAGAAGTTGATGCGGTAATTATAGAGATTGACGAGTTGCCAGATTTTGCGTTTTGTGTCCTCGCTTATGCGCGAATCGTCCTTGTCGTTAAGGACGTAACTCACGGTAGCGACAGAAACGCCTGCCTCTCTTGCAATATCTCTCATTGTGACTTTCTTGCTCATAATAATCGGATTATACAATCTTAGTAGAAAAAAATCAATATGAAAATGAACATTCAGGCAATTTACCATCGTCCCGAAAGCAATTATTGCTTCGCAACGGACCATAAAACAATAGTGTTGAGAATTCGCTTTGCAAAGGGCGAACAAATTTGCAAATTGTCCGTTTTGTATAATACAAAATATCATATTGCGCAACAACAGTTTAGACAAAAAATGCAATTGATTGCAAGCGACGCGAATTTCGATTATTACGGCACGACGCTTTGTCTTGACGATCCAAGGCTTGCGTATGTATTTTACTTTGAAAACAATGACAAGTCGTACTACTTTTGTGAGGACGGCTTGGTTTCTACATACAATTTTAACTTAGCATATTTTAATAGCTTTCAGTTTGCTTATATCAACGACGATGACGTGATGCAAAACGTCGAATGGCTGAACAATGCGGTGTTTTATCAAATCTTTGTGGATAGATTTTGCAAAACGGATACCGCTAAATCAAAAATCAATGCCAAATGGTGCGATTTGCCCACTCCGACGTCGTTTTACGGGGGCAATCTTGACGGAATAACGGAAAATTTGGACTATATCAAAGGACTTGGCGCAACGGCGCTTTACCTTACGCCGATTTTCAAAAGCAACTCGAACCACAAGTATGACACAATAGATTTTTATTGCATAGACGAGTCTTTCGGCGACAAAGAGTCCTTAAAAAAAATGGTAACAAATGCTCACGACAAAGGATTGAAAGTCGTGCTTGACGCCGTGTTTAACCACGTCAGTAGGGATTTTGAGCAGTTCAAAGACGTAATTAAATACGGCAAAAAATCAAAATATTTCGATTGGTTTGTCATAGACGGTGAAAAAATCGAACAGAATCCGCCTAATTATGCGTGCTTCGGAGATTGTGAATATATGCCGAAACTCAATACTTGCAATAAGGAAGTGCAAAATTATCTTATTGGCGTAATGGTATATTGGATGAAAGAATGCGACGTGGACGGGTGGCGTCTTGATGTGTCCGACGAGGTTTCGCACGGATTTTGGAGAAAGGCGAGAGAAGCGGTAAAAGCTCAAAAATCGAACGCGGCGTTGATTGGAGAAAACTGGCATAACAGCGAAAGTTTTTTGAGAGGAGATCAGTTCGATTCCATTATGAACTATGCGCTCACAAAGCGCATGATAGATTTTTGGGTTGATGAGAGCATAGACGGAAAGCAACTTGCCGAACAACTCAATTCGCTTTATATGAGATATAGCGACGTCACAAACAATATGATGTTCAATTTGCTCGATAGTCACGATACGGCGAGATTTTACACACAAATAAAAAAGGACAGCAACAGATTGCTTTGTGCAATAGCGACGCTGATATTTTTGCCGGGAAGTTTCAATTTGTACTATGGCACGGATATTTTGCTCGAAGGGGAATATGATCCCGATTGCAGAAGAACGTTCGATTTTTCAAGACTGGAAGATGAGGAAATAAAGAGGTTTCAAACCTCGCTCAAAGAATTGCTCGCTTTGAAACGTCAGCCTGCAATAAAGAGCGGAAAATTAAAGATTTTTTCTCAAAACGAAGCATTGGTTATTGAACGAGCAAGCGAGGAACAGGTTTTGCGGTTGATTGTGCGCCGAGGCAAAAAAAAGGGGGTTGGCGCAAAGCCGTTGATAGAATATAATAACAATAAGGACGGCAATGCCGATTCCTTTGTTATAGAAGGAGAAAAATTATGAGAAAGGGAAAACTCGTGACGATTTTTTTGGTCGTTGTTATGGTGTTTACGACGGTAGCATTTTGCTTTGCCGCGTGCAACAATGACGAAGATAAAAAAGAGGTCGTGTTGCGTATTCTTGAAAACGATACGGCAAAAAAAGAAGGATATCTCAAGGAATTGCTGGACGCATTCAATGCAAAGTATGCAAGCGAAGGAGTAAAAGCCGTCGATGCGAATATGGACGAGTTCAGCGACCTTGAAAAAGACGGACCGTACGGTCACGGACCGGACGTATTGTATCAGGCAAACGATATTCTCATGTCGTACGTCGAAAAACATCATATAATCCCGCTCGATATAGAGCAAATGGATTGCTATGATAAAATCCCGCAAAACGCATGGGATGCCTTTAAGTATAATTACGATGGCAAAACGGTTTATTGCGGAGTGCCGGTAAACGTTCAACAACCGTTACTGTTTTATCGCAAGGATGCGCTTCCCGACAACTGGAAAACCGAATGGGATAAGAATGGCAACGACGTGCCGGACATGGTTGAATATTGGACGGAAATGTACAGATACAGCAAAGGTATTCGCCAAGCGGACATCAATAAATTCGGTTATGCCATCGAGTTGAGAAACGAATATTTCAATATCGGTTTCTTGCTTTCGTACGGCGCATACGTGTTTGGCAACAACAACACCGACGACAAGGATATAGGTATTGCAAAAGGCAATGCGGTGAAGGGTGCAAAGATTATGTGGGAGCTTGCCGGCGTCATGGATGAAAAGTGTATTGACGATTCGTTTACAAACGGTCGCGCGCCCATGCTTGCAAACGGAACGATTTTTGCAACGATAACCACTCCGGATATCACTTCACAGTTCTTGAAAGAGATGTCGCTTCAATATCAAAAAGAGGGACTCGATCAGGCGAGCGCGGACGCAAAGGCGAAAGAGAATCTCGTTATTACAGGACTGCCGAAACTTCCAAAGAACGGAGATATAACCACTCAACAAGATATCAAAAACGGTGATCTGTGGATCGAGCAACAAACCATGGGCGGCGTCAACGGATATGCGGTGAGCAGTTATACCAAAAACCGTGATTGGGCTGTCAAGTTTGTCGAATTCGCAACGGGTTACGAAATGGTGAAAGCTCGTGCGGATATGCTCGGCGTCGTTGCCGCAAGAAGCGACGTAATTGCACAAACAGAGTCTTTAGCGTCTCAAATCACCTATAGAAACCTCGATTCGGGCGTTTTGGAAGTTATGCCGTCCATTAGCGCGGTCAAGCAAATCTGGACGCCGATTTCATCGGGATTCAAACAAATCGCAACCGACGGATGTGGTAAGCGTTCCTTCGATACGGCAAAACTTCAAAGCGTTATCGAAGAAATATCGTCGAATATTTACAAGGCTATTCATACCTTTGCATAACTATGATAAGTTTGAAAGAAAGATATAAAAACCTAAAAGAGAACGCCGCTAAGCAGCGTCGGGACGTTTCCGAAAAAGCGAAACAATCCCGAAAGAACTTAAAAGAGTTCTTTGCCACGTCGGGCAGGGCAACGTATGCGTCGATGTTCTTTATGGGAGCCGGGCAAATTGTCAACGGACAATATATAAAGGGATTTATATATATTCTGTTGGAAGTGGGGTTTATTACCTATTTTGCTCTTCGCGGGATAAAGGACTTGTTCGGATTTTTCACCTTGGGAACGGTAAAAGCAGATCCGTGGCTCGGCATAAAGGGTGACGATTCGGTGATTATGTTGCTTATGGGCATTTTTGCCTGGATTGCTCTTATTGCGCTCATAATCGTCTATGTGGCAAACATAAAAGACGCTCATCGCGGAGCAGAAGACTTGCTTTTCAAAGGAAAAGTTTCGTCGTTCAAAGACGATTTGTCGTCGCTGATGAACCGCAATTTTTACAAGGCGGCACTCGTTATTCCCATTTTGGGCGTAATGATATTCAACGTCTTGCCGATAATTTTTATGATTTTGATTGCATTCACCAACTACGGCGGAAAAATCGTGCCGCCCGAATTGGTGGATTGGAGCCTTGACAGCTTCAGAAAACTCGTGGCTTTGGGTGAATTGTCGCAGTCTTTCGGAAAGATACTCGGTTGGAACTTGCTCTGGGCTTTTCTTTCGACGTTTATCAACTATTTTTTAGGACTCGGGCTTGCGATTCTCTACAACAAAAAATGTGTAAAACCAAAGGCGTTGTGGAGAGCGTTCCCCGTGCTTGCCTATGCCGTGCCGGGATTTATATCCTTACTTGTATTCCATTATATGTTCAGCAACGGCGGTCCGATAAATCAACTTATCGTCCAAAACGGCGGCAAAATCATCGACTTTTTGGGTATCAATTCCAAGTGGATGGCAAGAGGCATAGGTTTGTTCGTAAACGCATGGCTGTCCGTTCCGTCGATAATGTTGCTTGCATCGGGTATATTGTCCAATATCAATAACGATTTGTACGAGGCGGCAAGAATAGACGGGGCAAGTGCGTGGATGCAGTTTAGAAAAATTACGCTTCCGTTCGTTCTTTTTTCTACGACGCCCGTTCTCATCAGTCAATTTATGGGCAACTTCAACAACTTCGGCGTGTTCTATTTCTTAAGGAGCGATGTCCTTAGCGACGGATATTTCCTTGCGAGCGACACGGATTTGCTTATCAACTGGTTGTATAGAATGTCGATTGACAACAACTATTATTCAATAGGCGCGGCGATAAGTCTGATTATGTTTATCATCACCTCGGCAATAAGCCTTTTGGTTTACGTGCGCTCGTCGGCATATAAGAGGGAGGATACGTTCAAATGAGAAAAAAATCAAGTGTTAAACTCAAAAAAACTACAAACGTTTTGCTCACGTACTCCGTTGTGTTGCTGGTGTCAATCATCTTCGTATTTCCTATTATATGGGTTGTGTTGAGTTGTTTTTCCGCAAGCGGAAGCATATATAGTTTCAATGGATTTTTCCCGTCGGAATATTCCTTTGATTCTTTTAAGGCGCTGTTTGCCGACACCGTTATGTACGACTATCCGAAGTGGTTTGCAAACACTTTGCTGGTTGCCACGATAAGTAGCCTTTTGGGTACTGTTTTGGTTATTTTAACGGCTTATGTCATCTCGTCTTTCCAGTTTAAGGGAAGAAAAGCATTGATGAAGGGCGCGCTGATTCTCGGGATGTTCCCGTCGTTTATGGGAATGGTTGCCGTGTATTTGCTTATGACGCAATTCAATTTCATCAATAGTCATATAGGGCTTGCTCTTATATATGCAGGCGGTGCTCCGATGGGCTATTTGGTGCAAAAAGGCTTTTTCGACACTATTCCGAATTCGATTTACGAAGCGGCAAGAATCGACGGCGCAAGCAATGCGAGGATATTTTTCAACGTAACGCTTCCGCTGTCAAAACCGATTTTGGTATATACGCTTTTGACGCAATTTGCGTGGCCGTGGAGCGATTTTATCCTTCCGAAGCTTCTTCTCAAAGACAAAAACATGTGGACGGCGGCGGTCGGACTTATGTCTCTTCCGGAAACCGAATTCGCAAGATTTTCGGCAGGCGCGGTGTTTATTGCCGTCCCGATTGTAATCTTGTATTTCTTCTTAATCAAATATATGATAAACGGTTTGTCGGCAGGCGCCGTCAAACAATAAGAGGGTAATTATGGCAGACGTAAAACTCAATCACATATACAAAGTTTATCCCAACGGAACAAAAGCCGTAAACGACTTCACGATGGATATAAAAGATAAGGAATTTATTGTATTTGTCGGACCGTCGGGTTGCGGAAAATCCACCACGCTTCGTATGATAGCCGGTCTTGAAGAAATCACTGCCGGCGAACTCTATATAGGCGATACGCTTGTAAACGACGTAGAACCGAAGGACAGAGATATTGCGATGGTGTTTCAAAACTATGCGCTGTATCCGCATATGACGGTGTACGAAAATATGGCATTCGGTCTGAAATTGCGAAAATTGCCGAAAGCGGTAATCGATCAAAAGGTCAGAGAAGCGGCGCAAACGTTGGATATAACCGAATATCTTGACAAAAAGCCAAAGGAAATGAGCGGCGGACAGCGTCAAAGAGTCGCTTTGGGAAGAGCCATTGTAAGAGAACCGAAGGTTTTCTTGCTTGACGAACCGTTGTCAAATCTCGACGCAAAATTGCGCACGGCAATGAGAAGCGAAATAAGCGCGCTGCATCACAGGCTGCAAACTACGTTTATTTACGTCACGCACGATCAGGTCGAAGCAATGACGATGGGCACGCGAATAGTCGTTATGAAAGACGGATTCGTTCAGCAAATCGACACGCCTACCAATTTATATAAGTATCCTCAAAACGTGTTTGTCGCAGGTTTTATAGGTACGCCTCAAATGAATTTCATCAACGCGGAAATCGATGTCGAAGGCGACGATTTATCGTTTGTCGCTACCGACGCGCCGTTAAAAATCGCGTTGCCCAAAGACTTCTTTGCAAAAGCAAAGCAAGCGGACGTGTTCAACGGAAAAAAAGTCGTGCTTGGACTGCGCGCGGAACATATCTCCATCGACGCCGAAAAATATACGGCAAAGGCAAAAATCAAGGTTTCGCACATCGAGGAATTGGGAACCGAAAGCCAAGTATTCGGCGATTTGAACTTTGACAAAGAACTCGGCTTGCAAAGCTCGACCAAAATTGTTATAAAAGCGCCGACAATGACGCGCTTCGAAGTCGGAAGCGTCACGGAAATCTCGTTTGATATTGAAAACATGCAGGTTTTCGACGCGGAAACGGAAGCGAATATGATTCCGAGAATTCCCGATTGCTCCGTAATAAGCGTTGTCGTGAAAAATCATACGGTTGAAATCGGTTCGTCAAGGATAGAATTGCCGTCGGCATTTTCAATGGAAGACGGAAATTATAAGTTGACCATTCCTGTCGATGCTGTCGAAAAAGGAAACGACGTTGTTGGAACAGTGCAAAAGGTCGAAGAAGTCAACGGAAAGTATTTGCATTACGTCGAAACAGGCGGTCAGATAATTTTTGCTTTATTTGACGAAGAAACGAGCGGAGAGATTACGCTTGGTATCGACTTGAAAAAAGTTACTTGTGCGACAGACGACAAGATTGTTCACGAGGCAATACCTGCGTTCAATGCGCTAAGCGGGAAAATGCTTCGTCAAAGGAATAAAGACAAGCGAACGTTTAAGGAAATCGTTAAGTCTGCCGCAATCCCGAAATTTTCGTTCGAGACGATGGGACATAAGTTTGAGTGCACAAGAGAACTTGCGTCGAAGTTGGTCGGAATCGGCGGAACGAAGATTATCGGCAAAGCATTGAGTTTTGAATTTTCGCCACAAGACGTTGAAATTGCGACGGACGGCATACCGTTTTCGGTCGAAAAGATTTTAGATTACGGTACCGAACGATATGCAAAATGCGAGAGAGACGGAGTGGTATTATACGCCAAGGTCGGGGATGATTTTAATGAAGAAAGCATTGACGTTGTATTGCCCGTTGACAAGATGTCTATATTCGACGTCGAGGATCAAATCAGATTGAAATAACGCAAGTCGGCATAGGGAGTTTGTTATATGGCGGTAAATAAAAAATTCGGTTTTTCGCACAAAAGCGGATTGCTTATGGCAGTTAGTAGTTTGCCATCCGAGTACGGTATAGGCTCTTTTGGCAAGCCGTGTTATGATTGGATTGACTTTATGGACAAAACCTCAACGAAGTGTTGGCAGGTTTTGCCGCTCAATCCGACTGCCTACGGCGACAGCCCGTATCAGTCGCCGTCATCTTTTGCGGGAAATCCGTATTTTGTGGATTTGGAAGAATTGTATAAAGAAGGATTGTTGACGAGAGACGAGCTTGATGGAGAAAAGTGCAAAAGCGAGCGCATAGATTACGGAAGATTGTTTTTAACAAGAATTGCCGTGCTCAAAAAAGCCTTTTCGAGATTTGTAAAAACTGTCGAATATGTGCGCTTTTGTCATAAAAACAAGCAGTGGCTTGACGACTATGCTTTATTCTTCTCAATAAAAGAGAGTTACGATTATGCGCCTTGGTCATCTTGGGCGGATGAATATCGAATATACAAAAACGCAATCGAGAGAAAAAGCGATTTTGAAGGTCAAACGGAGTTTTGGCGATTCGTTCAATTCAAGTTTTTTACGCAATGGAAAAAGGTTCGCGATTATGCTCGTTCAAAAGGAATAAAAATTATAGGCGATATGCCGATTTACGTTGCATATGACTCCGTTGACGTTTGGAGTAATACGGACGAGTATCTGCTTGACGAGAATTTGAATCCGACATTCGTTGCAGGCTGTCCTCCCGACGGATTTTCCCCGGATGGACAATTGTGGGGCAATCCGATTTACGATTATGCGAAAATGGAACAGAACGGCTTCAAGTGGTGGTGCTCGCGCATCAAAATCTGCGCGTCGTTATTTGACATTGTAAGGATAGACCATTTCCGCGGGTTTGCGGGATATTATGCAATACCGTACGGCGAGCAGACCGCTCGCAACGGACACTGGGAAAAAGGCCCCGGGGGAAAACTTTTCGACGCGATAAATCAAAGTGTTCCAAATGCAAAAATAATCGCGGAAGATCTTGGCTTTTTGACCGATGACGTGCGCGAGTTGATTGCTTATTGCGGATATCCCGGGATGAAAATATTGCAGTTTGCGTTTTTTGATGAAGACAGCGAATATTTGCCAAGGTTATATACAAATAAAGATTATGTGGTTTATACGGGTTCTCACGACGCCGACTGTACTCGTACGTGGACGGAAAACCTTGACGGAGATACGCTAAAACGATTCAAAAGAGAATGTTCGCACATCAAAGGGTTAAACCCAACATATAAGATGATTAAACTGGCGTTTGATTCAATCGCGGAACTTGCGGTGATACCGTTGCAGGACTGGCTTTTGCTTGGAAACGAAGAAGGCAGAATGAATACGCCGTCCGTTGCACAAGGGAATTGGGTTTGGCGTGCTCCGTCCGACTATGCGTCGAAAAAGTTAATATCGACGATTAAAAGATTTAATGTTCGGTCGCATCGCGAAAAATGATTTGCATGTCGGTTTTGAAGAACGCAATAAAGACTTGCGTTATCTTTATAAGGGACTATTACGAGATATGAACCGCTCAACAGATGATATTTCACCGTTTTCAAACGCATATGGTATTGCACAAGAGGCAATGTTAAACGATGAGTCTGAATGATAATATAAGAAGTTGCGCGCAAATTTTGTGCGTAAGCAGATGTATAGATAAATAGGGTGGCGTTTTAATTGTATAAAATCAACAATACGAGATTTTTATAAATTCTTTGAATTTATAGGCGCAATTTTGTAGCAAAAAATTCTCGAAGAAAAAATAATACGAACCCATTATCTGAGTTCGTATTATTGTCATTTGGTGACCGAATCGACACTTTATCCATACAAAAAGATTATATAAAGTGACAAATATGTTGGCAAATAAAAACAGTTTCGCTTTTTAGGCGAAACTGTTTTTGCCTGTTATAACAAACCCGACAAGTTATTTGTCGTCGTTTTTAGAAACGATATATTTGAACAAGCGTTTTACGTCTTTGCTTGACAAGAAGGGATAAAGCTCGTCCATATCTACGTCTTGAAGTTCGCCATCAACATATTTGTCGACAATTTTTGTAAGACACTCTTCCGACACAAACGGCGCAAGAGAAGTGAGGGAGTGTGTATATTTTTTATCGTTGTCGAGTGCGATTTTCAAGAACAATGCGTCACAATCGTTTTCGCTAAGAAACGGCATTATCGCGCAAAGGTTCAACCCGTCGTATTTGTCCGGATCGCTTAAGATGTCTTCCACGATTTCATGGATGTCATCGTCATCGAGGAAAGGAAGTATTTGTACGAGCTTATTCTTCTTGTCGGGCTTTTTGTCATCGCCGCCTAGAAAAATATTGCCCAAAGATGCGCCCACTCCATATCCCTTTTGTGCAATTTTTTCGGCTTTTTTCAATGCGCTTTTCACAAAATCCCACGACAATGCGGTTTTATCCGACGATTCGTTTTCTTCATCTTTTTTATCTTCGATTTCTTCTTCGAGATCATCGAGTTCTTCGAGAACATCCTCGAATTTGTCTTTTTCGTCCTCGTCCGTAAAAACAAAGTCGGATTTTTCCGCGCGTTGTTCTACGGCTTCTTCAATCGATATAGGTTCGTACATCGTTTTTCCGTCTTGCAATTTCTTTTTGAGTATCATTGTGTGACCTCCGTTCTCATAAATTTTTGTTCGGCGGGCGTAAGCCTCGGTTTCAGATTTTCCATATCGGTTGTCAGCATTCCGTCCTTTATCGCTTTGAGAATCATTATTCTTTCCGTTTGCGAAAAGCGGTAAAAGTTTGCCGGAATGTCGATTTTTATGTTACCGTCAACGATGTTCCTCACCACAAACAGCCGCTCGTGTCCCGCAAAAATGTCATCCGGATTGACATCGATTTTTTTGTCAAGACATAATAGTTCTTCAATGGTGATGTGAAAGATCTCGGACATGTTCAACAAATCGTCGATGGAGGGAACACCCGTGCCGTTTTCCCATTTGGACACGAGCTGCCTTGTCACGAAAAGTTTGTTGGCAAGCTCCTCCTGTGTGAGATTTTGCCTTTTCCGCCTCGACGCTATATTGTTGCCGACAGCAATGAAATCGATCATTCTGCGCCTCCTTACAATTGAATTATATATCGTGCGCCGAAATATGTCACGCAACCGTCCGTTGCATTTTTATGTCAAAATGGTTTTGATATAATTAAATTAGTAGCTTAAATTTACTAACTAATCGTTAATGCCATAAGCAAGAAACAATACGGAGATGATAAATTGCGGAGTATCGTAAATTCAGACTATGTAAAAACACTCTATCGAATAGGATTTAAACGTGTTTATTGTTTTTTTGTTTGGGAATAGTGTGTTGTGCTGCTGCTTTTGAATACTTGCATGCGGCGCCTGCGTAATAGTTTGCCATAATTAATGTAGCATTTGCTGGTTCGGTAATGATGGTGTCCACACCGAATCTTTTGAAATAGTAAGTCGCTTGATTTATTGAACAATCAAAATAGTATATATTGCCCTCGATTTTTACAGATACCGGCGAAACAAACAGATATTATAAATGCGCCGGCAAAAAGAAATATCACAACGGTTGCACGAAAAGTCAAGTGCGCAAAGAGTATCTCGAAGATATTGTCGTCAACGCAATCATAGATGAGTTGAATCGCCCGGGAGCGATAGAGTTTATAACGAAGAAACTTCTCGAAGCGCAGGATGAGTGCATAAAGAACAATTCAACCGTGAACGTTTGAAAGAGAAAAAAAGATAGACAAACAACTCGAAAACATCGCCAACGCCATACAAAACGGAATTGTGTCGAAAAAAAACATCCCGAAAAAAGACAAAAAAATAATAACCTAACTTGGAAATTCAAGTTAGGTTATTCGTGGTGACCCACCGGAGATTCGAACTCCGGACCATCGCATTAAAAGTGCGGTGCTCTACCGGCTGAGCTAGTGAGTCATTGGCAGGGGTAGCTGGATTTGAACCAACGAATGCCAGAATCAAAATCTGGTGCCTTACCGCTTGGCGATACCCCTACAACGCAGTCTATCTTATCACCAAAACAAAGTTTTTGCAACAAATATACTGCACTTTTTTGCCGAATGTAAATAATTTTTGTTTCGGCTGTGACAGATTATCAAAACGCTTGATTTTCTGCCCGTTCGAATCCGATGAAGTAATCATCGAACTCAAACTATATTGACTCTATTTAGAGTGATGTTTCAAAAGTGGGGTGAATAGTGGGATTCGAACCCACGACCTCCAGGGCCACAACCTGGCACGCTAACCAACTGCGCTATATCCACCATAATGGCGAGCCTGAAGAGATTCGAACTCCCGACACACGGCTTAGAAGGCCGTTGCTCTATCCTGCTGAGCTACAGGCTCATTGCATTAGACGCTCAAAGATTGTTTGAGTTCTTGTAATGGAGCGGGTGATGGGAATGCCGTACTTTTGCATGCAACATATTCCACTAAACCGCAAGCCGTTTTGGACAGGTTTTGTACGATGCTGCAATCTCGCTTTACGCTCGATGCGGACCGTCCAATTCCCGTCAAAGACGGTAATGGAGCGGGTGATGGGAATCGGACCCACGCAATCAGCTTGGAAGGCTGACATTCTACCATTGAACTACACCCGCACGGACTCAAATCGCACTTTTTTAGAGCAATCTATAATTCAATGCTTGACAATATTACCACATCGGCGTATTTATGTCAACAAAATTTAGATTAGATTTACGATTTTGACCGTAAATTTTCCGTCGTGAACGACAGCGTAGGCGTATGACGGTGCGCCCGAAAGCGGCGAACATATCGAGCCGGGGCATACGAACGTAATTCCTGTGTTTTCGTCGATTTGCGCAAAGTGCGTATGTCCGTAAAAAACGAGTGTGCAACCGAGTTCGCGCGCTCTCAAATCGAGTTCCAAAAGACCGCGCTTGACGTGGTATTTATCGCCGTGAGTGAGTAAAATGCGCACGCCGTCTGTTTCGACGACTTCTTCGTCGCAAAACTCGTATCGGTCGCAGTTGCCCTTTACGCCGTGAAAGCCTTTGTGACACATCAAATCGCCGAGAGAGCCTAATCCGTCGCCGAGGAAGAAAACGTATTTGCTTTCGTTTGCGACGTCCGTAAGGCGGCTCGGAAGCGGCATATTGTGGCTGTCTGAAAATGCGACGATAGTGTTCATAATTTTAGTTGCGCTCGTTCAGTTTTTTGAGCATAGCGTGCAGGGCTCTGCCTCTGTGACTGACGGAATTTTTTTCGGCTTGCGACGCTTCGGCAAACGTTTTTTGCAGTTCGTCGCTATAAAAGAGCGAGTCGTATCCGAATCCTTCGCTTCCGCGTTCTTCGGTCAGAATCGAGCCTTCAACGCGACCTTTTGCGGTGATAAACTCGCCGTTCGGATAACAAATGGTGATTACGGTTGCAAAATGCGCGCGTCTGTTTTCCACGCCGTCGAGGTTTTTGAGAAGCAACCGACGATTCGCTTTGTCGTCGTGTGCTTCGCCCGCGTAGCGAGCGGAATAAACGCCCGGCGCGCCGTTCAAGGCGTCCACCATAAGCCCCGTGTCGTCGGCAAGAGTCGGCATATTGCAAATGTCACAAATTGTGCGCGCTTTGAGGTACGAGTTTTCTTCGAGCGTAGTTCCCGTTTCCTCGACGTCTATGTCGATTCCGAGTTCTTTGAGAGAAAGCAATTCGTCAAACGAGTTGCCGAGAATCGCTTTGATTTCACTGAGTTTGTGGGCGTTGTTGGTGGCTATTGCGAGTTTCATAATAAGTCCTTATGCCTTGCGATTTATGGATTTTGCGACGTTGATAAAGTGGTCTGCGACACGCTCGGAATCGGAAGCGAGCGAGAGGTATTGCGCGCCGACGTCTGGCGTGCAGTCGCCCGATCTGAGTCTTGCGATATGGTTTGCGCCCATTGCTTCGGTGAGGTCGTCGATGTTGTCCTCGATTTTGTTTGCATCTTCAAGCGATGACGAATCTGAGTTGACGTACGCTTTCATAACCTTTTGGAACAAATCGCCTATGCGGCTTTGAAGGTGGCGAACCTCTTGAATCGCGATATCCGAGAATGTTTGATTGGATTCTTTGAGTTTGTCGGCGTATTCGACGATGTTTTCCGCATAGTCGCCGACGCGTTCGAGGTCGGTTATGGTGTGGAACGTGGTTGCAAGATAGTTGTGGTCGGCGTCGTTCATTTCGAGTTTGGAAAGATTGACGACAAATCTTGCGATTTCCTTGTTAAGGAAGTTAAGTTCGTTTTCGTTCTTGCGGAATTGCTCTATATCCGAATAATCGAGCGTGCAGATTATGTTGCAGGCGATGTCGTAGTTGTGGAGTGCGATTTCCGCCATATTGACGATTTCGTTTTTGGTTTGTTGAACGGCGATAGGCGGCGTTTTGAGCATATGCTCGTCGATGTAGAACATATGTTCTTCGGGTTGTTCGTGCGCTTTGTTCTTGTCGGGCAGAATCTTGCAAACGAGTTTAACCGATAAGTTTGTGAGCGGCAACATAATTATGACCGTAATGACGTTGAATATCGTGTGAAACATAGCGAGTTGCGTTTGCGGAACGCCGGGGAACATCTTTTCAAACAGATATCCGAATGTAATGACCTTTGCTGGATTGACCGCTTTCGAGATTTCGCGCATCATCATTGCGACGATCATAAAGATGACAACGCCGGATACGTTGAACAAAAGGTGAATGAGCGCAGTGCGTTTTGCGTTGGTGCTCGAAGTGAGACCTGCGATGATTGCCACGACGCACGAGCCGATGTTCGAACCCATCGTGAGGTAGATACCTTGGTCGAGGTTGATGAGCCCCGTAAATGTCATAGTGATTGCAACGGACGTCATAACCGACGAACTTTGAATTATGGCGGTGAGAATCGTGCCTATCAAAACGAGAAGAATGGGATTCGATATGGAAGCGAGAAAGTTTTTGACGGAATCGAGAGCGGCAAAGACTTTCATAGACGCACTCATCATATCGAGACCCACGAACAGCATACCGAAGCCGGCGAGGATACCGCCGATTTTCTTTGCGATGTCTTTTTTGGCAAACGCCATAGTAAATGCGCCGATACCTGCAAAGGTTGCAAACACGACGCCGGTGGAAATTGAGTTTTCGAACATACCGAGCGCGGTGATTTGACCCGTGATTGTCGTACCGATGTTTGCGCCGTAAATTACGGTTGCGGCTTGCATAAGCGACATAATGCCCGCATTGACAAAACCGATGACCATAACGGTGGTTGCGCCCGACGATTGAATCGCCGCCGTTGCGACCGTGCCAATGCCGACGCCGACGAGTTTGCTTTTGGACGTTCTTGCAAAGAGTCGTTTTAGTTTGTTTGAACTGACGGATTCGAGGTTGGAACTCATCATGGTACAGGCGATGAGAAAAACGCCTATACCTGCTATGAGAGATAAAACTGCCGTTGCGATTTGGACGGGTGTCATAAACAAATTGTTTTTGCACGCCTGTGCGTGCGTGTGGGGTTTGCCCGTACGGCTTTTGCCGCGTCTTCTTACAATCCAATTATTGTCTTCGTTAATTATAAATAAAAATCCGATGATTGTAAAACGGAATGCCCAACTTGCTCCATAATTCGACAAAATGCGTAAAAAACACGATATGTGCTATGCATATATACAACACGATTCGTGTATAAGTATATCGAAAACGAGGCAAAAATTGCGGTTTTGAGGTAAATTTGAGGTAAAAACGCAAAAATAAAACACGATTCGTGTAATGAATCGTGCAGAGAATAAGGTATTTTTTCAAAATTTGTATACAATAAAAAAATACCGACTCAGGTTGTTTTTGATTGGTGGAAAGGTCTGAAATCGTCGTCCTCGTGCAAATTGCCCGTCAGGTCGTTTTCGAGCAAAATGCCGCGCTGAACAGAGTGATAACCGTATTTGGCTCTAATCTCGTCGAGGGTTTGTTCGAGTTTGTCCGCCTTATCGCTTTGTTCGTCGAACAAACTCATTTGCATGCCGTCCTTGCTTTCGAGCCTTATTGCCGCAACCGTGATTGCGCGAAGCGGCTCGCCGAAGTTGTGTATTTTTTCAAGCAAGCCTATCGCGGCTTTTGCGATTGCGCCCGAATTTGCCGAAGCGGGCGAAAGCGGAATTTGTTTGGACGTCCATTGCAACGCGGGATTTTTTATCGAAAGACCGACGCCGTTTGCCACGAGGTCGAAACTTCTGAGGCGCAACGCAACCATATCCGAAAGCGCGTATATCACGATTTTCGCTTCTTGCAGGTTTTTTATGTCGCGGGGCGTGGTCGTGCCGTTTGAAACGCTTTTGGGAACGTGAACGTCATAGTAGTGTTTGACTTCTTCCGTTTCGATTCCTTGCGCGGCGTTTATCATATTGTCGGCGACGATTCCGAAAATGTGACGCAAAGCGTCACGGTCTGCGTTTGCGAGTTGCCGTATGGTGCGAATGTTGAGTTTTGTGAGTTTTTCGGACGTCTGACGACCTATCATAATCATCTCGGACGGAGACATATCGCCTATGACTTCCATATAATGCTCTTTGTCGAGAACGGTGGTCGCATCGGGCTTTTTGAGGTCGCTTCCGAGTTTTGCGAGAGTTTTGGTAAATGACACGCCGACGGAAATGGTGAGTCCCGTCTTTTCTTTCACGAGTTGACGCAATTTGTTTGCAATGGTTACGCCGTCGCCGAAAAGTTTTTCCGAGCCGGTCACGTCAAGCCAGCACTCGTCTATGCCGAATCTTTCCACTCGGTCGGTGAATTGCGTGTAGATTTCAAAAACTTGTTTGGAATATTTGACGTATTCGTCAAAGTGCGGAAGAACGAACACTATATCGGGGCATTTTTGCCTTGCGGACCACAGCGTTTCGCCCGTTTGAACGCCCGCTTTTTTTGCGAGTTGGTTTTTTGCAAGCACTATACCGTGTCTTGCTTCGGGATTTCCACAAACGGCAAGTGGCATCCCATCGTATTCGGGATGCAGTTTTTGTTCCACCGAAGCGTAGAAGTTGTTTAGGTCGCAATGCAGTATTGTTTTTCCCACAATTTGATTATACACATTTTTGCCTTGCAAAACAAGCGGTTCTAGTTTATAATATTTCATAGATAAATTTTTTAGCGCGGCAGCGCGCGAGGAGAGATATATGATTTTGGTTACGGGCGGAGCAGGTTACATCGGCTCGCATTGCGTAAGAGAACTCAAAGAAAGAAATATGGATGTCGTGGTTTACGACAATCTCGTCACGGGACACATCGAGTCCGTGCCTTCGGACGTACCTTTCGTCAAAGGCGACATCTTTGATGTCGAACTGTTGCGTTCGACGTTCAGAAAGTACGGCGTGGATTCCGTCATTCACTTTGCGGCGTATTCGCTCGTGGGCGAAAGTATGAAGAATCCCGCAAAGTACTATCACAACAACGTTGCGGGCACTCTCGCGCTTTTGGACGCTATGATTGCCGAAAACGTCAAGTATCTCGTGTTTTCGTCATCTGCGGCAACCTACGGCGATTGCGGCGACGGTTTGATAACCGAAGACAGTCCGCAACATCCCACCAGCGTGTACGGTCAAACCAAACTTATGATGGAACAGTTTATGCAGGACTACGACAAGGCGTACGGTCTTAAATACGTCGCGCTTCGTTATTTCAATGCGGCAGGCGCGCACAGAAGCGGCGAAATAGGCGAGGCTCACAACCCGGAATCGCACCTCATCCCCATCATTTTGCAAGTTGCAAACGGCACGAGAGACCACATCGGCATTTTCGGCGACGATTATCCCACGCCCGACGGCACTTGCGTGAGAGATTACATTCACATCACCGACCTTGCCGACGCGCATATCCGCGCCCTCGATTACCTCAAAAACGGCGGAAAATCCACCTATTACAACCTCGGCAACGGCAACGGATTCAGCGTCAAAGAGGTCATCGACGTCACCGAGCAAGTGACGGGACGTCATATCGAAAGGACTATCGAAGCGCGCAGACCCGGCGACCCCGCAACTTTGGTTGCGTCGAGCGAAAAGATAAAGAGAGAACTCGGTTGGAAGCCTCAATACGACAGCCTCGAAAGCATAGTTTCGTCGGCTTGGAAGTGGCATTCCACTCATCCGCACGGCTACGAGAAATAAGTTTTCCTTTATTTGAAAGGATTTTTGACAAAGCGAGGCGAAAAAACACATCGTCGCGCTTTGATTCAAATACAATTATAATGCATACAATGCGGCGTTTTCGTCGCATCGCAACGTCGAATTTCGTTATGAGCAAAACGCAAAATATTTTTCGACAAAAGAATATTCGACGATAGGGGGTAGATATGAAAGTAAGAAAAGCGATTATACCTTGCGCGGGATTCGGCACGAGGTTTTTGCCGGTGACGAAAGTGTTGCCCAAAGAACTGTTGCCTATCGTAGATACGCCTGCGCTTTGCTATATCGTCGACGAGGCGGTGAAGAGCGGTATCGAGGAAATCGCGATTGTTATTTCGCCTCAAAAAGAGAGCGTAAAACGTCTTTTTGAGCCAAATGTCGCACTCAACGAGCAGTTGATGACGAGCGGTAAAAAGGAAGAGTTTGCGCTTGCAAACAAGGATTACGGCGCAAAAATCGCGTTTGTGGTGCAAAAGACTATGAATGGCAACGCAAACGCCGTCAAACTCTGCGAGGATTTTGCAAACGGTGAGCCCGTGGCAGTGCTGTTCGGCGACGATTTGATGTACGTCGGCGAGGGCGAAAAACCCGTCACGAAGCAACTTATAGACGCTTATTACGCAACGGGCGGCGCGACTATCGTGGGGTGTCAGCGCACGAGCGAAGAAGTGGCAAGACGTTGCGGCGTTATGGTAACAAACAAGGCTATCGACGAAAAAACCATCTTGCTCGACGGTATAATCGAAAAGCCGAAGGACGAGTTGCCAAGCGAACTCGTATCTCTCGGAAGATTCGTGCTTGCGCCGTCCATATTCGAGGCAATCGAGCGCACGCCGTACACCAACGGCGAAGTGTATTTGTCGGAAGCGATAAGCATTCTCGCAAAAGAAAAAGCGGTTTGCGCATACGAATTTTCTGCACGTCGCTACGACGTCGGCAACAAGGAAGGTTATCTCGAAGCGACGGTGGAATACGCTTTGAGAAACAAGAATCTCAAAGACGAGTTTTTGCAATATATAAAACGCGAATTTTGAGAATCGGATTCCGAAAATAATCGGGCTTCGGGAAACGACTCAACCGAAGCAGAAAATAATCGAATTTAGAAACGAAAATGACGAATTTTGAAAATAAGCGGTTAGAATATCGATTTCCCCGCGTATTTTCAAAGTTTGCCGAGTGAAGAAAAGGCAAAAACACAGGAAAACCGATGTTTTGAAAGGAACGAAATAAAGAGTATGCAAAGGACTTGCGACATCTGCGGCGATAGAGAGGCGACTCTTTTTGAAAGCGTGATTATAGACAATAATCCCGTCGAGTACGGCTATTGTCGCGAGTGCTACGAAAATGCTTTGAAATGCGGCAAAAATCCGCATGAAGAAGCAAATTACAGGCTTTCTCGCCGAGATAAAGAATGCAAAATTTGCGGATATACGGTTGAAGATTTTGAAAAAAACTTCCTTTTCGGTTGTGCGAATTGCTATTCTCAAATGCGGAAAATCGCGCTCGACGCGGCAAGCAAAGCGCAAGGTGTAAACGCCGAGTTTTTGCACGCTCACGCACCCGAAAATACCGTTTCGACCATACTCGATTTGAAGGGCGCGCACGGCGCGTACGGTGTCGGAAACAACAATCTGAACGGCAATTTCGAGCGTTTTGACGTAAGCGACTCGCAGCCGCGCCCAAGCCTTTTGAAGTCGGCAAAGTACTGCACGATAAACGAACTCGTCAAAAACAACGTCGTTTCCTCTCGCATACGTCTTGCAAGAAACGTTGCGGGGCTTGAATTTCCTCGCAATATCAAGACGACCGACCAACGAGTGGTGGATTTGATGAACGGCGCGTACGCGGCGGCGCAAGGGGTGTTCGAGGCAAGACTTTTGCCTATGAACAAACTCAAAAAAGAGCAGAAAAAAGCACTTATAGAGCGGCATTTAATTTCTCTTGCTCTTGCAAACAACACGCAAAACGGCGCGGTAATCGTCGAGGGCGACAAAAAATTCGGTATATCCGTGATGATAAACGAGGAAGACCACATAAGGGAGCAGTGCGTCGAAGAAGGCTTCAACCTTAAACGTGCATACGAAAGACTGCGTGTTTACGACGAAAGACTCTTGCACACGTTGCCTATCGCGTACGATTCGCAACTCGGATTTCTGACGGCGTGTCCGACCAATCTCGGCACGGGTATGAGGGCTTCTTGTATGCTGTTTTTGCCTGCGTTGAAGCGTGCGGGCGCAATCGAGGATGCGCTCAAAACGTTCAAGAGCGAGTTCGGATTGACGGTAAGAGGAGTATACGGCGAGGGTAGCGAAGCGGCTTACGATATGTATCAAATATCCAACTCTCGAACGCTCGGCGTAAGCGAGGACGAGATTATTTCGCAAGTCGAACAAGCGGTTGCGAGAATGTGCTATTGCGAAAGGGTCGCGCTCGAAAAACTCGTCAAGGAAAGACAGACCGAACTTTTGGACGGAATATCGAGAAGTTACGCTGTGCTTAAAGGCGCGTACGCGCTCACGGCGCAAGAACTTATGAAACTTCTCGTCGACGTAAAAATCGGCGTTATACTGGGCATTTTGCCCATAAAATCCACTGCGATAACGGACGAAATGATATGGGCGTGTTCCGCCTCGTCCTTGCAGATTTTGACAAACGGAAGTTCAGAGGAAGAGCGCGACAAAATGCGCGCTCGCATAGTTAGGGAACTTCTGGTGGAGGAAAAATGATAACCTACTCTGACAACGCGCGACTCGTGCTTCAAAGGGCAAGCGAACTTGCCGTACGCACGGGCGGACTTGTTTGCACCGAACATATATTGTTCGGACTTTTGGACGTTGACGGCTCTGCGGCGCAGAGATTGCTCAATCAATGCGGCGTGTACGAAGACGACGTAATCCGCGTGTTTTCGCCTATGCCGACTCGCCCCAACGTCGAGATGTCGACGAGGGCGGCAAGAGCGGTGCAAAGCGCAAAAGACGTCGCAACGAGGCTCGGCTCGCAAGTTGTGGGAACTGAACATATTTTGTACACGATTCTCGACGAAACGTCGTCGGTTGCAAGCGAAATATTGCGAGCAAAGGGCATAGACCCCGAATATCTGCAACGGCTCACGTACAGCGCAATCGTATCGAGCGGCGGCGGCAGGGCGGCGATGTGCCTTGCAAACGGAAACGAGGAAAGCGTAAACGACGTTTTGAGCGGTTACATATCCGATTTCTTCGGCGAAAGCGAAAAGAAAGGACTTAATCGTCAAGGACAAAACGGCGACGAAAACGCTTTGCGAAACGGCTTTGCAAGCAGTGAAAACGCGTTCGGAAAAGCCGATAATTTTTATGAAAATTCACGCAAAAACGACGATAATTCCGACTTTGATTTGTCAAAATTCGGCACGGATTTGACGGCGAAAGCGCGCGACGGAAAACTCGACCCCGTCATAGGCAGAGGCAAGGAAACCGAGCGCGTGATTCAAGTGCTTTGCCGCAGAACGAAAAACAATCCCGTGCTTATAGGCGAACCGGGGGTAGGAAAAAGCGCGGTTATCGACGGACTTGCCCAGCGCATAGTTTCGGGCGACGTTCCCGACGCGTTGAGGGGCAAAATCGTGTTTTCACTCGACCTTACGTCGCTCGTTGCGGGCACGAGATACAGAGGCGACTTCGAGGAAAGACTCAAAGCAACGCTCAACGGCATAAAACAAAGGGGCAACGTGCTTCTGTTTATCGACGAAATTCACACCATACTCAAAGCGGGTTCGAGCGAGGGCGGACTTGACATCGCAAACATCTTGAAGCCTATGCTCGCAAGAGGCGAACTGCAAACGATAGGCGCGACCACGCTTGAAGAATACCGCAAGCAGTTTGAGCAAGACAGTGCGTTAGAACGCCGTTTTCAGCCCGTTTTGGTGGAAGAACCGAGCGTTTCGGACACCATAGAAATTTTGCAGGGATTGAAGCCTAAATACGAGGCGCATCACGGCGTAACCATAACCGACGAAGCGATATCTTCGGCGGCGATTTTGTCGGACAGATACGTTGCGGACAGATTTCTTCCCGACAAGGCAATCGACCTTATCGACGAAGCGGCTTCGAGAAAGAAGATTTTCTCATTTACCACGCCGAGCGAAATTCGCGATTTGGAAAGCAAAATCAAGCAAGCCGACCTCGATTTGTGCGAGGCGAAACGCAGGGATAATTTCGAACTTTGCGCAAAATATAAGGCACTTCGCGACGACTATATAGAGCAGAAAGAAAAAGCCGAAATCGAGTGGAAAGAGAAGTGCGCAAACACCGATTTGTCCATAGGCGAGGACGAAATCGCCGAAGTCGTCGGCAACTGGACGGGAATCCCCGTAAAGCGTATCACCGAGGGCGAAAGCGAAAAACTCGTCAATCTCGAAAAGACCTTGCAATCAAGGGTTATCGGACAAGACGAGGCTTGCACTGCGGTCGCAAAAGCGGTAAAACGCGCAAGAGCAGGACTTAAAGACCCCAAACGCCCCATAGGCTCGTTTATTTTCTTAGGTCCGACGGGCGTTGGTAAAACCGAACTTGCAAAGGCACTCGCAAGCGCGCTTTTCGGCGACGAAGATTTGCTTATTCGAGTGGACATGAGCGAGTATATGGAAAAGGACAGCGTGTCGAGGCTCATAGGCTCTGCGCCGGGACTCGTGGGATTCGAGGAAGGCGGACAACTCACCGAAAAGGTGCGCAGAAAACCGTATTCCGTCGTGCTTTTCGACGAAATCGAAAAAGGGCACCCCGACATATTCAATATTTTGCTTCAAATCCTCGAAGACGGCATACTCACGGACAGTCACGGCCGCACGGTAAGTTTCAAAAACACGGTGATAATTTTGACGTCCAACATCGGTGCGAAAGAAGCCGCAACGCCGCAAAGAACGCTTGGTTTTGCAAGCGAGAAAAGCGTTGAAAGCGAGGGTGAAAAAGTGCGCCAAAGCCACATCCAAGCATTGAAAGGCGCAATGAAACCCGAAATTATCAACCGTATCGACGAAATCGTCGTGTTCAAGAAACTCGACAAAGAAAACTTGTTCAAGATTGCGGATTTGATGTTCGCATCGCTTGAAAAACGCCTCGAATCGAGAGATATAACGGCGCATATCACGCAGAGTGCGAAAGAGTATATCGTAAGCGAGGGCTACGACGCCGAATACGGCGCAAGACCGCTTCGCCGCACCCTTCAAAGACTCGTCGAGGACAAGTTGAGCGAAAAACTCATTCGTTCGGAAATTGCGGCAGGCGACAAGGTTACTATTGATTACAAAGACGGCGCACTCGTGTTTGAAAAATAAATCAATCGTTTTCCAAACGATAATGTCCGAAGTGCGCCGAAAATTTAACGAACACTCATACGAAGTCTACTTATAGGCGGAATGTGCCTATTCGAAGACGGAACACGAGCCGCAACGGCGGCGAGCCATTGCTCAAACGGCGTTGCGGTAAAGTCAATCGCCCACATCGTCATTCAGAGCGTAGCGTGGGAATCCCCTAAATAGAAATGAAAACTTTTGGGGCGATTGCCAAAAACCGCACTTGTTCTCGCAATCTCTACCGCGCAGAGAATCTTCGCTATCAAAATAAGACGGACAAAAATTCACGCCGCAATTTCGCAAGATTATCTGCTTGGTGCAGCGCACTTTGTGCGCAAGCGGAAAAATTTGAACGGCGGTGTGGGCGCGACGCGTTAAACAACACATCCAGTGAATGTGTTGTAGCCAAAGCGAACGAGGCGGATTGCATTGCAAACGCCGAAGTCCAAACACGTGAGGAAGGGGGAAGTTTTATTTTTATGGGAAAACTTTTGATTTGTATTAAATTTTGTTAATAAGACTGAAATTTTGAAATAAGTTATTGAAATCAAATATAAAACTTGCTATAATGCAAATATAAAGAACTTGGAGGTTACTTTATGAGAATCGAAATATTCGGCAAGAATTACAATCCCAGTGATTCACTCAGAGCAATCACCGAAAAAAAGTGCGCAAAACTCGAAAGACGTTTTGAGGACGAAAATGCGGAAGTTAAGTTCACCGTGACCTACGAAAACGGCGATTACACCACGGATATGGTTGTTACAAGCAAAGGCATATCCTATCGTGCAAGCGCGCTGAGCGGCTCTCCGTTTGACAATCTCGACGAGGTTATTCCCAAACTGCTCGGACAGATGAGAAAACAAAAAGACATTTGGGGCAAGGACAAAAAAGGAACGCCCAACGTCTACGAAGAAGAAGTAGAGGGCGAAGAAGAATAAATGAAAGTCGGCATATCGACGGCAACGTTTTTCACAAAAGTTTTGACCGAGGATTCGTTCTCGGTCATTAAACGTTTAGGGGCGGACACTTGCGAGGTGTTCCTGACCACATTTTACGAGTACAAAGACGCCTTTGCGCAACTTCTTAAAGAACGCAAAGGCGATTTTGACGTTTATTCGGTGCACTCGCTAAACACTCAGTTCGAACCGCAACTGTTCAACAAAGCACCCAGAACGTACAACGACGCGGAAGAAATATTCCGCTCGGTGCTGTCGGCGGGAAGAACGCTCGGCGCAAAAGCGTACACTTTCCACGCGCAGGCGAGATTGAAACAAAGCGTGTATATCGACCCGAAGTTCGTGGGCGAGCGTATGACAAAACTCGGAGCAATCGCAAACGAGTACGGCATAAAACTCTGTCTTGAAAACGTGCATTGGGCAACTTTCGATTCGCCCGAATTTTACAGGCAAATGAAGCCGTATGCGAGCGGTATCGGCACGGTTTTGGACATCAAGCAGGCAAGACAGTCGGGTTACGACTGGCGAGAGTATCTCGCCGTTATGGGCAAGGACCTTACGAACGTTCACGTCAGCGACGTAAAAGACGGTCAAATCGCGATGGTGGGCAAGGGCGAATTTCCGTTCAAGGAACTTGTGGCAAGGCTCAAAGACGTCGGCTACGACGGACCGCTTATCATCGAGCAGTATGCGGGAAATTACGATTCCGTGGACGAAATTGCGGAATCCGTGCAATATCTTAAAAACATTTTGGAGGCATAAACGCTATGCAAATCAAGTTTGATTTCAACAATATGATGGAATCGTCCATCGGCGAGCAAGGCATCACCGAGAAAGAAATAGAGTCCGTTCTCGACAAGGCGCAGGACAGTTACGCGTATTTCGAGAAGAACCGCGGCACAGGCTGGATGGGTTGGGCGGAACTTCCGTACAATCAAGAGGAAGTCGTAAGAGATATTATCTACACGGCGGCGGAAGTCAGAGCGCATTACGAGAACTTTGTGGTTTTGGGTATCGGCGGAAGTGCGCTCGGTCCTATGGCGGTGTTCAACGCGCTTTGCCATTTCAGATACAACGAACTCGACCCCAAAAAGCGCGGCGTGAAATTCTACGTCGAGGACAACGTAGACCCCGAACGTATGCTTGCGCTTTTGGACGTTATCGACGTTGAAAAGACGATGTTCAACGTCATCACAAAGAGCGGCGCAACGAGCGAAACGATGAGTCAATATCTCATCATCACCGACATTTTGAAAAAGAGATGCGGCGACGATTGGGCAAAACATATCATCGCAACCACTTCTCAAAGCAAGGGCAATCTCATCAAACTCGCAAAGAAAGAGGGCTTCAAAACCTATTATATACCCGACGGCGTGGGCGGTCGTTTCAGCGAACTTTGCCCCGTCGGACTTCTTCCCGCGGCGGTGCTCGGCATAGACATTATCGGCCTTTTGAGAGGCGCGGCGGATATGGACAAGGCGTGCAATTCGTCCGACCCTTACAAGAATCCCGCGCTAATGGCGGCGGTGCTTCAATACATCGCTATGGAACAAAAGGGCAAGAACATTTCCGTTATGATGCCTTATGCCGACAGCCTCAAACTTATGGCGGACTGGTACTGCCAACTCTGGGGCGAGAGTCTCGGCAAAGCGGTGGATTTCAACGGCAACGTGGTGCATAAAGGTCAAACCCCCGTCAAGTCTTTGGGCGTCACCGACCAACACTCGCAAGTGCAACTTTACACCGAAGGTCCGTTCGACAAGGTCGTCACGTTCATCGGCGTGAAGAAGTACAGAGGCGACGTGGTCATCGCAAACGGCGCGGAAGAATTTGCGGACGTAAACTTCCTTTGCGGTCACACTATGGGCGAACTTATCAACACCGAAAGAGAAGCGACCGAATATGCGCTCACTCGCTCCAAACATATGAATCGCACCATTATGCTCGACGAAGTGAACGCAAACACAATCGGTCAACTTCTTATGTTCTTCCAACTCGAAACGGCGTATTGCGGCAAGATGCTCAACATTGACACGTTCAATCAACCCGGCGTCGAGGAAGGCAAGAATGCAACCTACGCTATGTTTGACAGAAAGGGCTACGAAGCAAAGAAAGAGGAACTCGAAAACGCGCCCAAGAAGTCGGCAAAATACATCATTTGACGATGATTGAATTGAAGAGCGTAAGCAAACAGTATCTGTACGGGGCAAGGGTGCTTGCCTCGGCGGATATGACGATAAAAAGCGGCGAAATCGTCGCGCTTTTGGGCGACGACGGAAGCGGCAAAACCACGTTTTTGAAGGTAGTGGCGGGCGTAACCGACTTTGAAGGGGAAATCTTTTTCGACGGCGAACCGCTTGCAAAAAAGCCCGACGACGTAGTTATGGTCTTTGACGACCTCGCGTTGTTTGCAAATCGCTCGTGCTATTATAATCTTGCCTATCCTTTGAAAATAAGAGGCGTAGAAAAGGACGTTATCGACGAAAAAGTCAAAGCGTGCGCCGATAGGGTGGGGATAACCGCTTCGCTCTATTCGAGAGTGCGTAAACTCTCACTTATCGACAAAAAGCGGCTCGCAATCGCAAGACTGTTTTTGCGCGATTGCAAAGTCGTGCTTATCGACGATATAACCAAAGGTTTGGACAAAGACGAAGCGGCGGTTTTATGGCAAGAAGTCGCGCCCGCTTTGCAGGATTTTGCAAAAGAGGGCAAGTGCGTGATTTTCTCGACGCGCGACTATAAAGAGGCAATCTCGATTGCAAAAAGAATCGTCGTTATGCACTATCGGCAAATAAAGCAGATAGAGACGTATGAGCAGATATGCGCAAATCCCGACAACGTATGGGCGGCGCAAGCGTTCGACCCCGATTACGCTTTTGAAAAGGCGAAACTCTCTTGCGAGGGCGAAAAACTTTTTGCGACGACAGAGGACGGATACGAAATCGACCTTTGCCATCTCGTCGGGAAAATCGCCGATTCGTACGTCGGAAAGGACGTGTATATAGGCTGGAACAGCGACAAGTACAATGTTTTCGGCGACAGAAAAGAGAAAGTGGAACACGCTTTTGTGACTACGGACGGCTATGTTTTGAAGTGCGGAAATCGCAACGTAAAGAGCAATGAAAAACTCGACGAAGTCGGCACTTTGCCGCTTGAAAACGCTGCGCTCGTGTTTGACGAAACCAACGAAAATTCGATTGTTACGAAGTAAAAAAGAAAAAACGAAGTAAAAAACAAGGCACAAAGCAAAATCGAAATACGAAAAAAACAGCAATAAAAAGCACGATACAAAGGTGAAAATATGGTGATTTTGGGCATCGACCCCGGTCTTGCGACAATGGGATACGGGGTGATAAACTCGGTTAAGGGCAACTATTCCGTAATCGATTACGGCGTTGTCACCACGCCCAAAGAATGTACTTTGCCCGAAAGACTGCAACAACTCGAAGACGGCGTGAAGGAACTTGTCGAAACCTACAAGCCCGACAACGTGTCTATCGAGGAACTGTTTTTTTCAAAGAACATCACCACGGGTATACCCGTTGCCGAAGCGCGCGGCGTGATTCTGCTCACGGCGGTGAAATCGCTCGGAAAGGAAGTGTACGAGTATACGCCCAACCAAATCAAACAAGCGGTCACGGGTTACGGCGGCGCGGACAAAATCCAAATGCAACATATGGTGCAAGTGCTTCTCAAACTCAAAAGCGTGCCTCGTCCCGACGACGCGGCGGACGCTTTGGCGGTTGCCATATGCCACGCTCAAACGAGCCGTATCGCAGCCGATTTCAAGGTTCAATAACCTCGCCGCTTTTTCAAAAAACAACTCACGATAAGGTGAAATATGTACAACTATATACAAGGCAAAATCGTTGACAAAACTTTTACGTCCATAGTCGTTGACAACAACGGCATAGGCTACGAAATCGGCGTGAGCGGAAACACGCTTTTTGACGTCGCAATCGGCGAAATAACGAAAGTTTACACATATTTGTACGTCCGCGAAGACGAGATGTCGCTGTACGGTTTTTCACGTTTGGAAGAAAAGAAACTGTTTATGCGTCTGATAGAAATCAGCGGTATAGGTCCGAAAATGGCAATGCAGATTCTCGGCGGTTACGACCTTAAAACGCTCACCGTGGCAATCGCAACCGGCGACGTCAAAACACTTTGCAAAATCAAGGGACTGGGCAAAAAAACCGCGGAACTCATCGTGCTCAATTTGCGCGAGCAGGCGGCGGACGACATCACGCTTTTCGACAATCATCAAGACGCGGTTACGGGCGACGACATAGCGGACGCCGTGTTTGCGCTTGAAAGTTTGGGACTTACAAAGACCGAAGCGGTGCGTGCCGCAACCGAAGCGAGCAAAGCGGTAAAAGGCGTTGAAAACATCATCTCGTATTGCCTTAAAAAATTAAGTTAAAACGCAAAAATCATCGCAGAGGCAACGGCAACACGCAAGTTTGCGTATCGCCGAGAGCCTCGCTCGATTAATCACCATAAAGGTGCATATATGATCAAATCACAATTCTCAAAAGAAAATCAAGACTTCGACGTCGATAATCGCGTTGTGAGTTCGCTCACAATCGAGGAAGACGAACAGGAAAACAGCCTTCGTCCGCATACGATGGACGAATACGTCGGTCAAGTCAAAATCAAAAAGAATCTCGAAGTGTTCATTTCTGCGGCAAAGGCAAGAAACGACGCTCTCGACCACGTTTTGCTTTACGGCCCTCCCGGACTCGGCAAAACGACCCTTGCGCACGTCATAGCAGGTGAACTCGGCTCGCAAATCAGAGTGACGAGCGGTCCGGCAATCGAAAAGGCAGCCGACCTTGCGGCACTTTTGACAAACCTCGAAAAAGGCGACGTGTTGTTTATCGACGAGATACACAGACTCAACCGCAACATCGAAGAAGTGCTTTATCCCGCTATGGAAGACTTTTCGCTCGACCTCGTGACGGGTACGGGTCCTATGGCGAGAAGCATTCGTATTCCGCTCAAACGCTTTACGCTTATAGGCGCGACGACGAGGGCGGGTATGCTTTCGAGTCCTTTGCGTGACCGTTTCGGAATGTCCCTTCGCCTCGAAATGTACACCGACGAGGAACTTAAACGTATCGTTATGCGTTCGAGCGGTATTCTCGGCATTGCAATCGATGAATCCGCCGCACTCGAAATCGCAAAGCGTTCGAGAGGTACGCCGCGTATCGCAAACAGACTTTTGCGCCGCGTCCGCGACTTCGCAGAGTACGAAAAACTCGATAGAATCACGCTCGATATCACAAAGAAAGCACTCACGCTTATGGACGTTGACGAACTGGGTTTGGACATCACCGACCGCACGGTTATAGAGGCTATAATCGACAAATTCGGCGGCGGTCCTGTTGGACTTGAAACGCTTGCGGCGGCAACCGGCGAGGAAGCGAGCACCATCGAGGACGTTGTTGAACCGTTCTTGATTCAACTCGGCTTTATCAGCCGCACGCCGAGAGGCAGAGTTTGCACTCAAAACGCCTACGAACATCTAAAACGTGAGTATAACAAATAGTTTTTACGAGACGGAACACGAGCCGCAAGGCGGCGAGAAAAGCGAGCGCCGAGCTTGACGGACAGTACAAGCGACTGCGCCGT
>ULUJ01032598.1_pt1 | contig 93681 bp, 101 predicted proteins | sample 1958381 | NCBI WGS metagenome assembly ULUJ01 (sample SAMEA4835757, study PRJEB28245) | human gut metagenome | biome: gut microbiome; material: fecal sample | place: Denmark | collected 2008 | reverse complement strand
GGCAGCCTATGCGACAGTGATCGCACAGGGAATTTCGGGAATCCTGTGTCTGCTATATATTGCAAAGAAGGTTCCCGCACTGTATCTTCATAGAGAAGACTGGGAAATAGATAAGAATCTGGCCGGATGGCAGCTGAAGATCGGACTTCCGATGGCATTCCAGTATTCCATCACGGCGATAGGAACGATTGTTGTACAGTCTTGCCTGAATATCCTCGGTTCTACAGCTGCAGCTGGATTTGCGGCAGCAAGCAAGATCGAGCAGGTGTTTACGCAGGCCTACGTTGCGCTTGGTACAACGATGGCGACTTACTGTGCACAGAATATGGGGGCAGGGAAATATACGAGAATCCGTAAAGGATTTAAGAGTGCAACATTGATTGGATTTATTTATGCGGTTGTGACAGGTGTGATTATTTTCTTTGTCGGAAAATATATGACGATATTCTTTGTATCAGAGAATGTAAATCAGATCATGGAATATGTGGATATTTATTTGAAGTGTGTAAGCGTGTCATTCCTGCCTCTTGTTATTGTTAATTTGTATAGAAACGGAATTCAGGGAATGGGATATGGACTGCTTCCGATGACAGCGGGGATTGCAGAACTTGTCGGACGGAGCGGTGCATCGCTGATTGCATCACATTTTGGCAGCTATATGGGAATCTGTCTGGCATCTCCGGCGGCATGGGTGCTGGCGGGAACACTTCTTCTTATTATGTACTTTGAGATCATGAAAGGAAAGAAAGACAGAAATTTGAAAAATAGATAGAAAACTGAAAAGCAACTTGTTATAATAAAATGTACGAATAAACATAGAAACATTGATGGGTGAAACAGCATGAATCAAAGAGTAATAAAAAAAGTCCGCTGTAATATCTGTTCAGCGGGATGTCCGATCGATGCTTATGTAGAAGAAGGAACGCTTGTGTCGGTAGAAGGCAGCCGGGATCTTCCGGGGCAGAGTGGAGGATTATGTTCTAAAGGAGCTGCTTCCAGGCAGTATGTTTATAACAAAGACAGGATTCTGTATCCGATGAAACGGATCGGAAAAAAAGGAAGCGGGGAATTTGAACGCATATCCTGGGATGAAGCGTATCGGATGATTGCAGAGAATCTTCTCAGGATCAAAAAAGAATATGGTCCGCAGGCGGCAGCATTTTATGCGGGATATCCGAAATGGTACAGACCGGCACTTCTGCGGCTTGCCAATGCTTACGGGTCTCCGAATTACTGTACGGAATCCAGTACCTGTTTTCAGTCGGCGGCAATGGCATGGAGATCTATTTATGGAAATGACATCTGCTTTCCGGATCTGATGCATGCACAGATGGTTCTCGTATGGAGTAACAATCTTTATCATTCTAATGTGGGAATGGCAAGAACTTATCAGTCGTTAAAAGCACGTGGGGCGAAGATCATAGCCGTAGATCCAAGAGAGACCGTAACGACACAGGCAGCGGATATCCACTTGAAACTTCTGCCGGGAACGGACGGAGCACTTGCGCTGTCTATGGCACAGGTGATCATAGAAGAAGGGCTGTATGATAAAGAATTTGTAGAAAAATATGTATATGGTTTTGAAGAGTACAAAGCGTATGTGAATCAATTTCCACCGGAAAAAGCAGAGAAGATCACCGGTGTAGATAAGAAACTGATCCGTGAAGCTGCTAGAATGTATGCATCTAACGGGCCTGCCGGGGTGATGTTTTCAGCGTCTCCGGTTGTACATAATATCAATGGAATGCAGAATTACCGGGCAGTGATGTGTCTGATCGCACTTACCGGCAACTATGATATCCCGGGTGGCAATCCGTCAAGACCGGGTCCGGTGTCTCCTTGCAATGAATATGGAAAAGTAAAACGGCTGGATACGATAGAAGCCATCGGTGAGAAAGATTTTCCGGCATGGTTTGATCTCCCGTGTGAGGAAGCGCAGTGTACAAGAATTGCAGATTATATTCTGAAGGAAGAACCATATCCGTTGAAAGCTGTGGTGGGATTCGGCCTGAACCACAGAATGTGGCCGGAGCCGGAATATTTTCAGAAGGCGTTAGAAGCGTTGGATTTTTATGTGAATGTAGATCTGTTTTTCTCGGATTCAAGCAAGATGGCAGACCTGGTTCTTCCGGCAGCGTCTTCCTTTGAACGAGATGTTGTGCTGAATGGACGGGGAGGAATGTTCTTCCTGTCAGAAAAAGCAATCGAACCGGTCGGAGAGGCGAAGAATGATATTGAGATCATGATCGGCATGCTTCGTGCCATGCAGTTACATGATGAAGCATTGGAACATGGCTATGAGAAATATATGGAATATATTCTGGAGCCATCCGGTGTCACACTGGAGGAATTGCGGGCGCATCCGGAAGGGGTAAAAGGACGTGTGATCATTCCGCCTGCATTTAAGAGATATGAAAAAGAAGGCTTTCATACACCATCCGGTAAGGTGGAATTTGTATCACAGATACTCGAACGTTATAAAGACAGCCACGGATATTCCGGACTTCCGGAATACAGAGATTTCCGTGAGGTGTCAGGCATGGACAGGGAAGCATATCCACTGATTCTGAATACCGGTTCCAGAAAACCACAGCTTTTCCATGCAAGAACATACCGGGTACCGTGGCTTGCAGGACTTGAAGAGGCAACACTGGTAGAAATCCATCCAGAAGATGCGAAAAAGTATGGTATTGCAGATGGTGACATGGTGAGGGTATCTTCCCCGGTGGGAAGTATCTGCGGAATTGCGGCGGTTTACCTGAACAGCCAGCCGGGAATTGTACACGTCTATCATGGCAATGCAAAGGGTGAGGCAAATGATCTGATAGACAGAAATTATCTGGATCCAATTTCAGGATTCCCGGGATATAAAAGTTATTTCTGTAAAATCGAGAAAGAAAAAGGCGAGGTGAAGGCATGAGTTACCGATTAAAATTTGATCCGGATAAATGTGTCGGCTGTTATGCCTGTCATATAGCCTGTCTGGATGCACACCATGATGTGGAAGAGGTAGATGCAAAGAGCCATCGGACGGTCAAAAAGGTAGTGAAAAATCAGTTTGAAAAGAATATCTGTCCAGGCTGTGCTCACTGCGGTATCTGTATCAAAGCCTGTCCGGTGCAGGCAATTTACAAAGATCCGAAGACTGGATTTGTACTGACAGACAAAGAAAAATGTATTGGATGTCATGCCTGCGAAAAGGTCTGCCCGAAAGACGTGATTCATTTTGACAAGGACGGAAAAATGGAAAAGTGTGACGGGTGTATTGAAAGAATCAGGGAAGGGCGGGAACCTGCCTGCGTCAGAGTCTGTTTTCCCGGTGCGATCACACTGGAATAAAGACGAATAGATAAAAAGGTGAGACTGATAAAAGTAAGAATAGATGAAACTGGATAAAACTAAGTAAAGAGAGATAAGGGTAAAGGCGTATGTTAAAAATCAAGGAATATGTGAAGGCAGAAAGTCTGGAACAGGCATATGAACTGAACCAGAAGAGGACGAACTGCATTCTGGGCGGCATGTTGTGGCTTAAGATGTCGAACCGGAATGTACAGAAAGCGATTGATCTGTCCGGACTTGGTCTGAATCAGATCGAAGAGACAGAAGAAGAATTCCGGATCGGATGTATGACGACACTCCGTGAACTGGAATGTCATGAAAGATTGAACCAGTGGTGTGAAGGCGCAGTAAAAGATGCGGTCAGTGATATTGTCGGCGTACAGTTCCGGAACCTTGCAACGATTGGTGGAAGTATATTCGGACGCTATGGATTTTCGGATGTACTGACGGTGTTTCTTGCAATGGACAGTTACGTAGAACTGTATAAAGGAGGGATTGTTCCATTACAGGAATTTGCGCAGATGAAAAGAGACAATGACATTTTAGTCAGAGTCATTGTAAAAAAGGATCAGAGAAATATGATTTATCTGGCACATAGAAATTCCAAGACAGATTTTCCGGTATTGACATGTGCGGTTTCAGTAAATGCTGAAAATGGATGCGTATGTATCGGTGCAAGACCGCAGAAGGCGGTCCGACTGGAACTGACAGAAGCAGTCAGAGAAAAAGTATGGAGCGGTGTCTGTACTGAAGAAGAGATGAAGAAAGAGGCAGGATGCATTGCTTCAAAGGTGAAGACGGACAGTAATATGCGCGCCGGCAAAGAATACAGAAGCCGTCTGGCATATGTTCTGATCCGCAGGACATTGGAAGCACTGAATACAAAAGGAGGAGATCAGTAGGATATGAAAGTAAAGATTCTTTTAAATGGGACAATGAGAGAAGCGGAAATATCCAGCGATCAGCTTCTGATCGATTTTGTCAGAGATCATGGATGCTATAGTGTAAAACGTGGATGTGAGACGTCGAACTGCGGTCTGTGTACAGTGTTTGTAGATGATAAACCGGTATTATCCTGTTCGATGCTGACAGCCAGAGTCGACGGATGCAAGGTAGATACGTTAGAAGGACTTCAGGAAGAAGCAAAAGAATTCGGTGCATTTGTTGCAGATCAGGGTGCAGAACAGTGCGGTTTCTGCAATCCGGGAATGATCATGAATGCAATTGCCATGTTCCGCGAGAATCCGGAGCCGACAAGAGAAGAGATCAAGGCATATCTTGCGGGAAATCTTTGCAGATGTTCCGGATATGAAGGACAGCTTCGTGCAATGGAAGCATTTATCGAATACAGAAAGAAAGGAGAAAGATCATGAAAGCAGTCGGACAACCGATAAGAAAAAAAGACGCAATGGCACTGGTGACAGGAAAACCGGTATTCATGGATGATCTTGCTCCAAAGGACTGCCTGATCGTAAAGGTACTCCGAAGCCCGCATGCCAATGCGATCGTAAAATCAGTAAAGACAGATGTGGCAAAAAGAGTGCCGGGGATCGAAGATATCTACACGTGGGAAGATGTACCACATGAAAGATTCACCACAGCGGGACAGACATATCCCGAACTCAGTCCGTATGACCGTCTGATCCTTGACCAGCATGTCAGATATGTGGGAGATCCTGTGGCAATCGTGGCAGGAGAGAATGAAGCGTGCGTGGATAAGGCACTTAAGATGTTGAAAGTAGAGTATGAAGTACTTCCGGCAGTACTGGATTTCCATACGGCAAAAGATAACGAAGTACTGGTACATCCGGAAGACAACTGGAAGGCACTTTGCCAGGTCGGCGCAGATAATAAGCGGAACTTATGTGCATGTGACAGCACTGAAGACGGGAATGTAGAGGCAGTGCTGGCTGACTGTGATGAAGTTGTGGAAGGCACCTATCATGTAAGAGCAGCGCAGCAGGCCATGATGGAGACATTCCGTACGACATGCTTTATGGATGCTTATGGAAGACTGAATATCTTAAGCTCTACACAGATTGTATATCATGTAAGACGTATCATTTCCAATGCACTTGGAATTCCGAAATCCAGGATCCGTGTCAGCAAACCGAGAATCGGAGGCGGATTTGGTGCAAAGCAGTCGGTCGTGGCGGAATTATTCCCGGCATTTGTCACATGGAAGACGGGAAAAGCTTCGAAGATGATCTTTACAAGAGAGGAATCGCAGATCGCATCGTCTCCGAGACATGAGATGGAAGTACATGTCCGTCTGGGTGCATCGAAGGAAGGAAAGATCCGTGCGATCGATGTATATACACTGTCGAATACAGGCGCTTACGGAGATCACGGACCGACGACTGTTGGATTGTCCGGTCATAAATCGATCCCGTTGTATAGTTCGGCAGAAGCACACCGTTTTACATACGATGTTGTGTATACCAATCATATGGCTGCCGGAGCATACAGAGGATATGGCGCGACACAGGGAATCTTTGCAGTGGAATCTGCAGTAAATGAAATGGCAGAACGATTACATATCGATCCGGTAGAATTCCGTCTAAAAAATATGGTAAGAGAAGGCGATGTGATGCCTGCATATTACGGTGAGACGGCACAGAGCTGTGCACTTGACCGCTGCCTGGAGCGGACTGCGGAACTAATCGGCTGGAAGGACAAGTATCCGTGTAAAGACATGGGAAATGGTAAAGTTCGAAGCGTCGGTATTGCAATGGCAATGCAGGGATCCGGAATCTCGGGCGTAGACGTCGGCTCCGCGACAATCAAGATGAATGATGACGGATTCTATACACTGATGATCGCGGCAGCAGATATGGGAACCGGATGCGATACGATCCTGGCACAGATGGCAGCAGAGTGTCTGGACTGTCCGATGGAAAGAATTGAAGTACTCGGTGCCGATACAGATGCGTCGCCATATGATTCCGGATCTTATGCGTCAAGTACTACGTATATAACAGGTAAGGCAGTAGAAAAAGCATGCCAGAAGCTGATTGCCAGAATCCTTGAGATTGCATCAGGAATGCTGGAGGCACCTGTGGAAGAACTGGTATTTGCAAGCGATCATGTAGAATGGCCGAAAGAACAGAAGAGTGTATCATTGGAAGATATCGGTACGAAATCCATGTGCGGTAATGGCTGTGCGCTTGAGGTGACAGAAAGTAATACGTCTCCGACATCACCGCCGCCATTCATGGCAGGGGCAGTAGAGATCGAACTCGACAAAGAGACCGGTCATGTGGAAATCCTGGATTATAAGGCTGTCGTAGACTGTGGAACCGTTGTCAACCCGAATCTTGCAAGAGTGCAGGCAGAAGGCGGGATTGTACAGGGGATTGGAATGACGCTTTATGAGAATATCCAGTATAATGAAAAGGGAAGAATGCTGAATAACTCATTCATGCAGTATAAAGTACCATCCAGAAGAGATATGGGAAATCTGCAGGTCGAATTTGAAAGCAGTTATGAACCGACCGGTCCATTCGGTGCCAAATCCATCGGAGAGATCGTAATTAACACTCCGGCACCGGCGCTTGCACAGGCGATTGCGAATGCAACCGGCATCTGGTTCAAAGATCTTCCAATCACCAGCGAACAGATTGCAATGGGCGTTCTGGAGAAAGAACTGGAAAAATAAAATATATTAGAAAAATATATAGTGAAACTACTTGCAATCAGACGCAAAAGTTATTACAATATTGGGTAACGTTTAGAAAAATATGTGGAGGCCGCTAAGATGCAGTTATTAAAAGACAGAATCCGCAAGGATGGCAAGATAAAAGAAGGGAATGTCTTAAAAGTGGACAGCTTTCTGAATCATCAGATGGATGTAAAGTTATTTCAGGAGATTGGAAAAGAATTTAAGAGAAGATTTGCAGATGAAGAGATCACAAAGATTCTTACCATAGAAGCTTCCGGTATCGGCATCGCATGTGTTGCAGCAGAAGTATTTGATGTTCCTGTTGTATTTGCTAAGAAGACACAGACCAAGAATATTGCCGGAGATGTGTACACTACAAAAGTAGAATCATTTACACACGGAAGAGTGTATGACATTATTGTTTCTAAAGAATTCCTCGGAAAAGGTGACAAGGTACTTCTGATCGATGATTTCCTTGCGAATGGAAAAGCTCTGGAAGGACTTGCAGAACTGGTTACAAAGTCAGGAGCCGAGCTTGTCGGAGCCGGAGTTGTGATCGAGAAGGGATTCCAGGTCGGAGGAGATATCATCCGTTCCAAAGGTATTCATCTGGAGTCATTGGCGATCGTAGAAAGCATGGATGAAAAGACAGGAGAAGTGGTTTTCCGCGATTAATAGATAAAAATTCAAAGGATTTTTAAGGGAATGTGAGGCTTTCATATTCCCTTTTTTTTATTCCTATGCTATACTTTATGATAAGTATGTGAATGCATAAAGAGAACTTATGGTAAGGAGTAAGAACTTATGAAAAGAGTATTGTTAAAACTCAGCGGGGAGGCTCTCGCAGGCGATAAAAAGACAGGATTTGACGAAGCTACCTGTATGGGTGTAGCCAAGCAGGTAAAGCAGCTTGTAGATGATGGGGTACAGGTTGCAATCGTAACAGGTGGAGGTAACTTCTGGAGAGGAAGAACCAGTGAGACGATCGACCGTGTGAAGGCTGACCAGATCGGAATGCTTGCAACAGTTATGAACTGTATCTATGTATCTGATATTTTCCGTTATGCAGGCATGAAGACAGAAGTATTTACACCGTTCGTATGCGGTGCATTTACCACACTGTTTTCCAAGGATGCAGCAGTAGAAGCATTGAATGAAGGAAAAGTTGTATTCTTTGCAGGCGGAACAGGACATCCATATTTTTCAACAGATACAGGTGCAGTTTTAAGAGCCATTGAGATCGAAGCAGATGCAATGTTACTGGCAAAAGCAATTGACGGTATCTATGACAGTGATCCGAAGGTAAATCCGGAAGCGAAGAAGTACGATGAGATATCTATTCAGGAGATTATCGATAAGAAGCTGATGGCAGTAGATCTTACCGCTTCTATCATGTGTCTGGAGAATAAGATGCCGATGCTGGTATTCGGATTAAATGAGGAGAACAGCATTGTTGAGACAATGAAGGGTACATTTACAGGAACAAAAGTAACTGTATAAAAATGCAGATAAGCAGATAAAAGGAGATAACACTATGAATGAAAGATTAAAACCATTTGAAGAAAAAATGAAGAAAACAATCGGAAATCTGGACGGAGAACTTTCTGCAATCCGTGCAGGCCGTGCAAATCCGAACGTTCTGAATAAGATCATGGTAGACTATTATGGAACACCGACACCAATCCAGCAGGTAGCAAACGTATCCGTACCGGAAGCACGTATGATTCAGATCCAGCCATGGGAAAAGAAAATGGTAAGAGAGATTGAAAAAGCAATCATGACTTCAGATCTGGGGATTAATCCGACGAATGACGGAACAACTGTACGTCTTCTTTTCCCTGAATTAACAGAAGATCGAAGAAAAGAACTGGTAAAGGATGTTAAGAAAAAGGGCGAAGCAGCCAAAGTTGCGATTCGTAATATCCGTCGTGATGGAATCGATTCTGTTAAGAAACTGAAAGGTTCCGATGTGTCAGAAGATGAAATGAAAGATATGGAAGATGATCTTCAGAAACTGACAGACAAATATGTAAAAGAAGTTGATAAAGCTGTAGAAGCAAAATCAAAAGAGGTTATGACAGTATAAGACCTGTAAGAGATAAAAGCAGTATACAACAGGAGGGGGATAAGGTCCAGATGCTCTGGAAACTGTCCCCTCTGTTCTTGTATACCTATTGTTATTAGGAGGAAATAATCATATGAATGTGCCACAACATGTTGCGATCATATTGGATGGAAACGGACGCTGGGCAAAAGCAAAAGGAATGCCGCGCAATTACGGTCATGCACAGGGCAGTAAGAATGTAGAGCGTATCTGCGAAGAAGCGTGGAGAATGGGCATTAAATATCTGACGGTCTACGCATTTTCCACAGAGAACTGGAATCGTCCGGACGATGAAGTCAATGCTCTGATGAAGCTGCTTCGTAATTACATGAAGACCTGTCTGAAAACGGCTGCAAAGAATGATATGAAAGTCCGCGTGATCGGGGATATCACAAGACTGGATGAAGACATTCAGAAGAGAATTCTGGAACTGGAAGAAGCAACAAAGAATAATGGCGGTCTGAATTTCCAGATCGCGATTAATTATGGAAGCCGTGATGAGATGATCCGTGCGATCCGTAAGATTGCAAAAGACTGCGTGGATGGAAAAGTGGATCCGGCTGAGATCAAAGAAGAAACATTTGAGCAATATCTGGATACAAAAGGAATCCCGGATCCGGATTTGATGATCCGTACCAGCGGGGAGCTTAGGCTTTCCAATTATCTGTTATGGCAGCTTGCCTATACAGAATTTTATTTTACAGATGTTCCGTGGCCGGATTTCAGTAAAGAAGAGCTGGAAAAGGCGATTGAAACATACAATCACCGTGACAGACGTTATGGTGGTGTGAAGGAGGAAGAAGAACAGAATGTTTAAGACGAGATTATTAAGTGGAATTGTTCTGGTTATCATCTTAATTGCAACGGTTGGAACCGGCGGTGGTTTACTGTTTGGATTTCTGGCACTGATCAGTCTGATCGGACTGTCAGAGCTTTATAAAGTTGTGGATGTGCAGAACAAGATATTAGGACTTACCGGTTATCTGGGAGCTGTTGTATATTATGGAATTTTATATACCGGACAGATGCAGTATATGACACTTCTTACGATTGCATTTCTGGTAGTACTGATGGCGGTGTATGTGTTTTCATTCCCGACATTTAAGGCAGAGCAGGTAATGACGGTGTTCTTTGGCGTATTCTATGTTGCAGTGATGTTGTCTTATGTGTACCAGACCAGAATGCTGGAAGACGGAGCCGTTGCAGTATGGCTGATCTTTTTAAGCTCCTGGGGGTGTGATACCTGTGCGTACTGTGCAGGCATGCTTCTTGGAAAACACAAGATGGCACCGAAGTTAAGCCCAAAGAAATCCGTAGAAGGCGGAATCGGCGGAATTGTCGGAGCTGCATTACTGGGTGCAATCTTTGCAGTTGCAGCAAATAAGATTACAGGAGCTGGTGTGAATCCGGCACAGTATGCGGTTATTTGCGGAGTCGGCGGTATGATCTCGCAGATCGGAGATCTGGCAGCTTCAGCGATCAAACGTAATCATGATATCAAAGATTACGGGAAACTGATCCCGGGACATGGCGGAATCCTTGACAGATTTGACAGTGTTATCTTTACAGCACCGATCATTTATTATCTTGCAACATTCCTTGCAGGAAGATTGTAGGAGGTAAGTATGAAAAAGATAGCAATTTTAGGTTCTACAGGTTCCATTGGAACACAGACCCTGGAAGTGGTAAGAGAGAATGGAGATATCGAAGTACTCGGACTGGCTGCAGGCAGCAATATCAAGATGCTGGAAGAACAGATCAGGGAATTCCACCCACAGATCGTGGCTGTATGGTCGGAAGAAAAAGCAGACGAATTACGTGTTAATGTAGCAGATACAGATACAAAGATTGTTGCAGGCATGGATGGACTTCTGGAAGTTGCAACGATGAAGGGAACAGAGATCCTTGTAACGGCTGTTGTCGGTATGATCGGTATCCGTCCGACAATTGAGGCAATCAAAGCAGGAAAAGACATTGCACTTGCCAATAAAGAGACGCTGGTAACGGCAGGACATATCATTATGCCGCTGGCAAAAAAGATGGGAGTATCCATTCTTCCGGTGGACAGCGAGCACAGTGCAATCTTCCAGTCTTTACAGGGAAATGATCACGGAGCACTTCATAAGATCCTTCTGACAGCATCCGGCGGACCGTTCCGTGGAAAGAAATCGGAAGAACTGATGGAGATCAAGGTGGAAGATGCATTGAAGCATCCTAACTGGTCAATGGGACGTAAGATCACGATCGATTCATCTACAATGGTAAACAAAGGTCTTGAAGTTATTGAAGCCAAGTGGTTATTTAATGTAGATGTGGATCAGGTACAGGTTGTGGTACAGCCGCAGAGTATCATTCATTCGATGGTAGAATATGTAGACGGCGCAATTATTGCAGAACTTGGAACACCGGATATGAAGCTCCCAATCCAGTATGCACTGTATTATCCGGAAAGAAGATTCCTTCCGGGGGACAGAGTAGATTTCTGGACACTGGGCAAACTGGAATTTGAGAAGCCGGATACAGACACATTCTACGGACTGGAACTTGCATATGAAGCAGGAAGAAAAGGCGGAAGTCTTCCGACTGTATTCAATGCGGCAAATGAACTTGCAGTCAGCCAGTTCCTCAACAGAGAGATCAAGTATCTGGAAATCACGGAGATCATTGAGGACTGTATGAAAGCGCATAAGAATATTAAAAATCCAACGCTGGAACAGATTCTGGAGACAGAAGCAGCGACCTATGAGAGAATCAACAGCAGGAGGTAACAGTAAATTTGGGAATTATATTAGCAATCTTATTATTCAGCTTCATCATATTTTTTCATGAGCTGGGTCATTTCTTACTGGCGAAGAAAAATGGAATTGATGTAGATGAGTTTGCTATAGGAATGGGACCGGCAATCTATTCAAAAGAATATAAAGGGACCAAATACGCCGTGCGTATCCTTCCGATCGGAGGGTTCTGTGCGATGGGGGAAGACGAAGAAACGAATGATTCGCCGAACAATTTTAATAACAAATCTGTCTGGGCGAGAATCTCTGTCATAGCGGCAGGGCCTGTGTTCAACTTTATCCTGGCTTTTATATTTGCCGTGATCATTACAGCGATGGTCGGCTATGATAAGCCGGTGATCGGAGCAGTAGAATCAGGCTATCCTGCTGCAGAAGCAGGCCTGAAAAAAGGTGATGAGATCGTACAGATGGGAAACAAAAAGATCCATATCTTCCGTGAAGTCAGCTTTTACAATCAGTTTCATTCTAATGAGGATGTGGCTGTTACCGTGTTAAGAAACGGAAAAGAAAAGACGGTCACACTGACACCGAAGATGGATAAAGAACTGGGCTATAAGAGATTAGGAATAGGAAGTTCCGGTTATAGCAAGGCAAATCTGTTGACGGCTTTTCAATATGGCGGATATGAAGTGAAATTCTGGATATGTACAACTGTCGATAGCTTGAAGATGCTTGTGACAGGCCAGATTGGAGTAAATGAACTTTCGGGCCCTGTGGGAATTGTAAGTACTGTAGATACAACCTATAAAGAAAGCCGTTCTTATGGAGTATTTGCAGTTGTGGTACAGATGTTAAATATGGCAATATTGTTGTCTGCGAATCTTGGTGTTATGAATTTGCTGCCACTCCCGGCATTAGATGGGGGACGTCTGGTATTTCTTTTTGTGGAGGCAATCAGAGGAAAACGTGTGCCACCAGAGAAAGAGGGATATGTACATCTGGCAGGAATCATACTATTGATGTTGTTGATGGTATTTGTAATGTTTAATGATATTAATAGAATATTTTTGGGCAGGTAGAAGTGCTGGCAGATCTATCAAAAAATCATCCCCCTTAGGTAGAAAATAGATAAAGTCTACTTAAGGGGGACTTTTGATACAAAAGTATACAAAAGAGAGCATTATTTGTTTTCGAAATTACATTCCGGCAAACCGGTAATACTGGTTAGCAGTGATAATATTCCGGCCAGCATGGATGTGGAAATTACTAATTTCGTGTCTATCTGCCCAAGTACAGTTACGGTTCCAATTGTTGCTATGGCGGTCTGCGCGACAGTCTTTATTGCCCTGATACCGGCACATTTAGCCCATTTTTTCCAATCTTTTGCTTTCATGTTACCATCCTTTCTTTTCAGGGTTGATTAAGCCGTTTATCATTAGAGCGATTCGATTATTATCCATACAGTTCAGCAATTCGTGATACGCCTACGTAAATTTCGGAAATTTTATACCATGTAGTATAATCGACTGTTCCGGTCTGTGGCAGTCCGAATACTTTCTGGAATGTACGGACTGATTCTGCAGTTGCAGGTCCGTAAATCCCGTCAGCAGTAATTTTCGGAATAGCAGGATAAGCACCTGCTATGACATTTAATTGTTCCTGCATCTGCAAAACCTTATTGCCGGAAGAACCAATTTCCAGAGTATAGCCAGGCCAGGAGGATGGGATGCCGGAGATGGCTTCGGCGGTGTTAATGTACATGTCGTCACCGTAGTAGTAACGGAGAATTTCGATAGGGGAATAGCCCTGGTCGCCTAAGGATTTGGATCCCCATTGGGTCAACCAAATTGTCATAACCTATAAAGTACCCGCAAACCCTTGATTTTACTGGGCTTGCGGGTATTTTACCTGTATAGGAAAAAGTAGATTTTAAGAGAATCGTTCTTGCGATCGTAGATAATTTTGTCAATGATCTGCTTCAGAGCTTCGTTCTTTTGAATGTATGTATAATTGTTGGAGATGAGAATATCATATACACTCCGGACCTTCTGAAGCATAGCATCCGCTGGATCCTGATCGGATTTACGAGCTGCCTTTTTCAAATCCTTTAATTGTTGTTCTAAAGATTCACGTTCTTTCTGAATGATAGCTTTATTCGCTTTATATTCTTCTAGTGTATCAATTCCTTCCCGGTAGGAGGCTTTTATTCGTTCCTCTTTGCCGGTTAAACTTTCCAATTGTTCTGTTATAGCCTTGCGCTCATCAAACTGCTCTGTGGGTTGATATTCACGCAATTCATAGACAATATCTTTGGTATCCAATATTTCTTTGATACTGGTCAGAACTTCCTTTTCAAGGACCAGTGAGCTGATGCCGTTCGGCTTTTTACATTTACCTTTGCTATATCCGTAGCAGGAGAAGTAAGAATATTTTTCCCCATTGACTCGTTTCATAGTGGTTGAGGTTAAGGTGCGTCCGCAATCCGGGCATTTCAGCAGTCCGGAGAGCCAGTGCTTATAAGTGGAAGAGGGGCGCTTGCCGACCGGCTTGTAGGTGGCTTTAAATCGTTCCTGTGCCAATTCAAACAATTCCTTTGATATAATAGCCGGCTGTTGCCCTTCTGTAACAATCCATTCGTCCTTATCTTTGATACGATTGGTGCTGTTCTCTGTCCGGTTCCACCGGATCATGCCACAATAGGAAGGATTCTGGATGATGTATTCGACAGATCTTCGTTCAAATGGCTTTCCGTGTGAAGTCTTGAGTCTTAAAGAATTTAGGTATCTGGCGATATCAAAGAAGCTCATGCCTTCATTTGTGTATTTTTCGAATATAGTCCGAACAATTTTTGCTTCTTCCGGAACAATCACCGGCGGCTTGCCATGCTCCACAACCTTGTAGCCAAGCGGCGGACGTGCCTGGTATGCTCCGCGGAGTGCATTTTCTTTCATACCTCGATACACTTCGCCAGATAACCGGATAGAGTAGTATTCGTCCATCCATTCGATGATACGCTCGATCAGGCTGCCAAAAGGATTGTCGGAGAGTGGCTCGGACACACTCACGACATCTACATTGTGTTGTTTCTTTAGCAGAGATTTGTATACTATACTTTCTTCCTGATTCCTGGCGAACCTGGAAAACTTCCATACCAGGATTTGATCAACCGGATGATCATCACCTTTGGCCAGTCCGATCATCTCCTGGAAGCCGGGACGCTTGTTGGCTTTTCTTCCGGAGATACCTAGGTCTGTGAAGATCTTCAGGATTACAATATTGTTCTTGGCTGCATAGTCCCGGAGGAGATGCTCCTGGGAGTCCGGGGAAATTTCTTCTTGATCGTGAGTGGATACCCGGATATAGCCGTATGCATATTTTACGCTCATTGTATCACCTTCCTGTAATTATATGTGCGACGTCGCACAAAAATGGGTACAAAAATAACACCTATACGGTGCCAGGAATTTGTGATATAATAGTCTCTGTGAGGGAGAGGATTATACCGCAAGTTCCTTTCAAAGTATAGTTTTCTCAATGCCCCAGTGCTGGTAACACTGGGGCGTTTTTATTTGTAACTACTGTTATTGTGCGATAGTTTCTGAATCTGACTGTGAATTCGCCATGCTTGAAGAATCACCGCTTTCAATAACTTCTCCACTATCTTTGCTGACAAAATTCACAACGGTTTTAAGTTGATCTTCAGGAACTGCATTTAATGCCTGATAGATATTTCCTTCCATGTAGAATGCAAGAGCAGCGAAACCCTGCATTCCGCCATAAAGAGACGAATCGACATTAACAGTAAATTCAGTAAGATCATCATTGTAAGTGATAGAATCAAAAGAAGGATAATTTTCTTTGTCTGAAAGCATTTCGTCATTGCTTTGATCGACACTTTCCTTGATGGAATTAAGAAGTTTTTTGTGAGCGCTCTTTGTCATTTTCATGGTAATGGATCCATCGTCATTCTGAGTGATCTCTTTTACACCGGCAGCTTTCGCCTCATCTGTAAGAGTGGTTGAATCTCCATTAATCATTGATGCCGGAAGAGTGACTTCTACACTCAGAATATTTTTCTCAGCTTTAAGTGTTCCACCGTCTTTAGAAGTTTCTTCTTTCTTGGTATCAGCTTTAGAAGTGTCTGAATTGCCACAGGCGGTAAAAGACATTGCCAGCGCTGCGGAAAGCATAATTGCTACAATTTTCTTTTTCATACGTATTTTCCCTTCGTGTTATTTGTTTCAAATTGTTTCATTTTTCCAGAGTTTGTTTATTCAATCAGATATCTCCGCCATATAAATACTTTCGTATCAAGAGGGCAGTGTATTTATGGTTAGAGATACTGGATGAATCGTTATTATATTAAAATTTAATTGCCTAAAATTGCCAGTGTAATAAAGTGTAAATTAAACATACTAAAAGCATGATGAAAATATTACTTGATAAAATTATGTATGAAAAGAATCTGACAATTCGTCAGACCTCCATCCTTACAGGTGTCCCAAAATCAACAATAGCTGATATCGCATCTGGAAAGATTAGTCCGCGGCTGGACATACTGGAACAGTTAGCAAAGGGGGCTAAATGTTCGAATTACTGACTTATTTGAGGCGGATATTAAATAAGTGTCTGAGCATCCGGACAAATTTATTTATGTGTCTTTTTAAATTGTGTTGAATATGATACAATATTCTTGTTGAGGGAGTACTGTATCGAGCGAATCCTTCGCCGTATATATTACTCGGGATTTTCCCTGGTGTTTGGTAGACACCGGGGAATTTTTATTTAATAGCAGTTTTTACATGGTCTTGATTTTCCACTTTGAGCTATCGTTCCGCTATATATAGTAGAGGAACGTCCCAAGCTTGGACAATCCGGAGTTGAATGATATACCTGTCCGTTAGGAACCCAATATACCGTTCCGCCTGCTTGTTGCTGTGCTTGTGCCTGCTGTTGCTGTGCTTGCGCTTGAGCAGCGGCCTGAGCTTGTTGTTGAGCTTCGGCTTGTGCCTGAGCTTGAGCGGCAGCCTCGGCTTCAGCTTTTGCCTTAGCAGCGGCAGCTTCTTGAGCAGCTTTTTCCTGAGCAGCCTTTTCTTGAGCGGCTTTTTCCTCAGCTTCTTTTTTGGCCTTTTCTTCAGCTAAACGCTTTTGTTCTTCTTTTGCTTTTTTAGCAGCTTCCTCAGCCTTTTTATCTTTGACAGTAATAGTAGCAGCATTGCTATCAATAGAATCGTTAGCAGTGAATGTTACGGTAGCAGTACCGACCTTTTTGAAAGATACAATAGCCTTGCCGTCCTTATATTTCAATTTTGCAATATCATTATCGGACAGAGTCAGCTTCTCGATTTTAGCATCGGAAGGCGTTGGAGTGATTTTTACCTCAACAGTTTCTGAAACATCGAAAGTTGTTTTTCCCCAATCTGCCTGAATATCTGTAAGGCTTGAAGAATTTGTACCCCAGATAAATAGTAAGAGTGAGGTGATGAATATAATAATACTTATTATAAAATTTCTCTTTCTTGTTCCAGAATAATCTTTTTTAATAAGATAGTAGATAATAAATCCGATTGCCGGAATCCAAGCTAAAGAATATAATCCAATTAACAAGCAGACCACAAAGAAACCAATTATCCAAGTTAAACACCCATTCTTTTTCATGATAACTTTCCTTTCTCTTTTGAAATATATATATAATCAGATATCTCCGCCATATAAATACATAAGTATCAAGAGGGCAATATATTTATGGTTAGAGATATGAGTAGATAAAATTATTCAGATAGATAAAAGTCGTCTTCGTCTACTTTTAAATTCATGTAATCAGAAAAATTAGAACAAATCGAAGATAAATTCTCAGTTACAGTTTCTTTGTATTTTGCTATTTGATTCAATTTTCCTTTTTCAGTTTTTAAAGTTGCAGCATGATCAGCTGCTTTCTGGTATTCGACATCGATGTAGTTTTGAATAGCTTGCTCATATTTGTGATGAATTCGATCTGGCAAAAAGCGAACATCTGCGATTTTGTACGTCACATATTTCTCAAAGTCGAGAACTGCATTGGAATTTTCTATTAAAGATAAATTATGCTTTTGAGAAAGTGTTTTTTGGTTACTTAACTCATCATAATATTTTTTTAAGTTTTCATATCGGTCAGACATAATTTTTTTAGTGTAATCCAAGGCTTGAGAATATGTAGTATTGTCTGGAATGGAGCCGTAGTATTTTCGAATAACATTAAGCCAATTATTAAAATCTTCATCTGATATAAAATCTTTTGTATTACTACGGTGTTCATAATCATACAGCAAATATAACGCACCAATACAGATGAGCAATCCGATGAATCGTGAAATTAGTAAAACAATAGCTATTCCGATTATCCCAACTATAATAGGTTCCGCAATAGTTGGTTTGTCCTTGGCCAGCACATTGTAATCAAGTTTGATCTGAGAAGATGAAACAGTTTTGCTTGAAGTAGAAGGTGATGTTGATCGTACGGAAGATTTTCGAGAAGAAGAGGAAGACTTCTTCTTAGGTGAACTTCCGGCGGAAGCGGCGCGAACTACATCATTTACTCCAAAAGTGGTTTTATTGTAGACTTTGTTATACGCTGCCCTTTTTGGATCTTTAACCCATCCCATACCTTTCTTACCATATCCGGGAATGACAGCTTTTTTAACAGCACGTTTTGCCTTCCCGGTAGTTCTGGCTTTAAATGATTTTTTTATACTGGGTTTTCGCATGCCCATTTTCATTTGAATCACCTCTATGATTATATTTTTTTAAATATCATCAAGTTAGGGATAAAATAAATTGTGTAGTTATCTATAGTTTTGCACTCCCCATACTTATCGCGATAACAGTTAATGCATTCTTCTAGATATTCATCCGTAACATCCAGATAGTCTGCAATTTCATATTTATCTTTACAACCGTGTTCATAAGCTCTGATCAGACCGAATAATCCGATGCTACGGTTGTATCCCCAGAGTCTCGCCTGGCGTTCCTGTTTCCGGTTGCCAGTATATTCCATATCGATAATATTACCAACAGAAGTATAGTGGTGACCAAGTTCCTCTGCCAGAACACACGCTTTTTCTGTAGTTGTATCTATATTGTCTTTGATAGCAATGGTACCATCACAATATAATCCCTTTATTTTTTTGCTTTTAAAAGGATAATCAATAACATATATACCGTCTTTGCAGGCTTCGTCCTGTAGCTTCTCATATATATTCATACAAACACCTCCCGCTCGAGTATATCAGATAAGCTGTCCTATAAATTACTTAGCTCGTTTATTCTTTACGAATTCAGCAAACTGTCTGATTTCATCCAGCTCAGATTCGGTGTATTCTTCACCGTCAAAATGAGCTGCAAGGGTAGTTGGCTCATCGTGTTCATCGTCTGCCAAATAATCAATAGTGCATCCAAGATAAGAGGAAAGCTTTTTTAACGTGGAAAGTTTTACATTATCAGTTCCTTTTGTGTAAAACCCCGCTATGGTTGTATATGGAATTCCCGATTCTTTGGATAAGACGGATTTATTTATTCCCTTTTCAGCCATTAAGGCATCTAATTTATCAGTAAATGACATATTGCGTACCTCCTGTTACTTCTAATTATACATATAAAATAGACTTTGTAAAGTAAAAAATTACCCCACAAAGTAAAAAAATACAATTTAGAGGTTGACAAATTACCCTGTAACGTTTATATTATAATCACAAACTACCCCACAGGGTAATAACGAGAGGAGAGTGAAAATGTTTTCAAATTTAAATGCAGAAATGGGAAGAGCGAAATTGTCTATTAAAAGCTTATCTGAACTGACAGGAATAAATTATGAAACTTTGAAATTGAAGTTTAGAGGGGTAACAGAATTTAAGTTGTGTGAAATGGTAGAAATCAAGCGAAAAGCATTCCCAGACAAAACATTAGATTACTTATTTGCAACAGATGAAACGGGTTCAGAAGAAGGGAGGGAGTAAATTGGAAATCGCGGTTGGCCTGTATATTGTTGGAATTACTTTAATAATGGGATATCTGATAAACAAATATCCCAGAGAAACAATAGCTATTATATTCCTTTACATAATGGTGCTATTACAAGTTGTCCAAAAATATTTTCAACAGAAATAGTAAGAACAACATATACGCAACAATCAAAAGACGTGTGGACAAGAAACCTAGTATTAGACTGAAAAAGGCAATTGCTGGTAATTCAATCCATATACAAGCGAATATCATGCGGATTTTTGAATGATATTGTTCGTAGTTGATCCGATAAGAAATGCTGCGGACAGGAATATGTGCTTGCTTACATAATTTGTCATATGTTTTTGAAATTTGGTCACAAATTCGAAACCATTGATTATAGCCATATTTATTCTCCTGCAGAGCAGATGGTTTTTCAAGCCAACGAATCTCTTGACGTAAAACGGGGTCAATAAGAAGAGAGTGTGAATTTTCTAATTCATAGTATTTAGAAAGAAAGGGGGATATATCATCGAGAGATACTTTTTTGTAAAGAAAAGGTTCAATTTCTAAAAAGAGTGGGTGATAGACCTTATCGAGTCTTTCACGAGCTACAGTAGAGAGATTAGAGTTTCGACTAATTAGTAAAGTAAAGATGCCAAGCGTGAGCGTGACAGATGGTTCTAATAAAATATTTATAATTTTTCCTAAATTAATGCTTGATACAAACGAAAGCATGTCAATTTTCCTTTCATCATTTGATAGGAAAATTATACCAGAGAACCGCAACAAGTACAAACCATTCCACATAACCTATAAAGAGGTGATGCAGTTTGAAACATATATTTATTTTAAGACTTATACGAAAAGAAGATGGAAGTCTTATTTCTGAAAGAGATATGGATACTATGGCGGAAAAAGATAAGGATGAAGCCGTGAATGAGTTAAACGGGAATTCTGTTGGATATTTAGGATACCAGAAGTAGAAAACCGCTTAGGCGGTAGAAGGGAGGACAAGCATGAAAAGAAGAGGACCAAGAACAAAATGGCAGAGAATCATCAGAGAAACGGTGTTTGAGATCCTGATCGGCGCCGCAATCGGACTTGCATTTGATGCAATGTTATTTATCTGGTTGCTTGTAAGGTGAAGGAGGTGAGGACATTGCAAGGAGAAATCAAAAAAGAGCACCCGTATAAGCCGGCAAGCTTTGGGCGCTCAAGAAATTAGTCAACTATATTATATGAGAAGAAAGGAAATTAGTCAAATGATTAAAGCAACATCACAGTCCGTTTGCAGCGGAATAACGGGATGTCAGGTAGAAATACTGGGATCCGGAGCAGAGTTATTAAGTGAATATAGAGGCGTTACGGCGGCAATGTATAGATCACTTCGTGGACATATGCCAGAAGAACTGGCAAAAGAAGTTCTGGTAAGTATTACAAAGGAAGCCATTAAACAGGCGGAGGAGAAAAGATGAAGACGCTGAAAATTACAACGGATAATAAGATATCAATCATCGATCTGGATTTTGATCATAAAAGCCTGAGAGAAGAAGTCGGCGGATATGTAGAGTTAGTGAGAACCCAGAAACTGCTGGATTATTTCAAAACCAAAGTAGTCATGATCGTAGATGAAGAAGGTCTTGTGAAGAATCTTCCGGTGAATCCGATGGGATGTTATTTCTATGACACGAACAAACATGGGAATCCTATTGTAGGAGATGTGATTTTAGGCCTGCTGGTTGGATTTGATATGGATGTTATCGGTTTGGGTGATCGGGATGCAGAGCAGTGGATGGAAAAGATGCTGAAAGATTTTCCTGTATTGCAGAAGGAGAACATAGTAAATGAGTAGAAGAAAGAAGAAGACGAAACCGGATAACCGATGTTGCGAGAATTGTGTGAACTGTCTGCCGGTAGGAGATGGTGATCATATTTGCAACATGGATCCAAGCAAAGTAGTTTTGGAAGAATATAGCTTTTCTGCGGATTACTTTTGGTGCGGCGGCAGCCTTTGGGCGGAGGAATAGAGATGGAAAGCATTCCAGGATACGACGATTGGAAGACAACTCCGCCAGATGATCCAGAACCGGCCTCGGTTTGTGATTGCTGTGGCAAGTACTTATGGGAAGGTGAGCCGATATATTTAGATATAAATGGTGAAAATCTGTGCGAGGTTTGTTTGAACAAGATGTACAGGAGGATATTGTGATGTGGAAAGTAGAAATAGTAAGGGTTTATAAGTCCAGTAATTTACTGTGCGAGTATGAAGATAAAGTGATTTTCGAGGTAAACAGTTTGGCAGAGGCAAGTGAGATTACTTCGACGTTTGATAAGTATGCTGTTGGAGAATATAAATATTCGATCACGCGTAAAAAAGAAAACAAAGAAGGTGAAGAGTAGATGGCACTTAAAAGTTATGAAGAATTGATAAAGGTTGATGTAAGGCAGTATTGCGAAGAAAGAGATGGCTTTACATATCTGAACTGGGCGAAATGTATTGAATTGCTGAGACAGAACGGTGCTACCGAAGTGTATTGGGAGCCAATCCCTGATCCGCAGACCGGAAGCAGTCTTAGAAAAACAGACATCGAGTTCAAGGACAAGAATAACAATACGAATCGTTGTTATGAAACACGGATCAAGGTCGTTATCGATGATAAGGAATATGAAATGCAGACTCCAGTGATGAACGGGGCGAATCCGGTAAAAGACAATTCTATGAGTCAGCAGAGAGTATGGAACAGCATGTGCAGGGCATTTGTGAAGTGTGTGGCTATTCATACCGGGCTTGGATTTAACTTATGGCTGAAAGAAGAATACAACAAGCTGGAAGCAAAGATTCCTGGAACAGGAGAGAATCTTGCATCAGAAGCAAAGAAGAAGACGCTTAAAACGCAGTGTACGGCGCACGGTATTGATTTGGATGCTTGGGTATGTGGAAACGGAAAGACAGTGGATACACTTACGGAAACAGAGTGCGCCAAGATGTTGAATGCGATCAAGAAAAAGTACGGTGATGATTGATGAATTTCACAGGAAAACTCGAAGGCTTGAAGATGGACTATGCTACTAAAAAGCAGAGCATCTCTGTAGAAGTGAATGAGGATGCCAGAGATGCATTCCAGGAACTGAAAGATTGTGAGAAGCTTGATATTCAGATTAAGAAACATCGAGAAAAGAGAAGCTTAGATGCGAATGCCTATTACTGGGTATTAATTACGAAGTTTGCTAAAAAGCTTGAATTGAGCAATCCGGAAGCACACAACATGTGTCTTATAAGATATGGATATCCGGTAATATTATCCGGGAAATCGGCATGTGCAACGATTCCAGACACGGAAGAAGCAGAGAATAAAGTGAAAAACTCTACAGAATATCACCTGCAGCCCACCTCACAAGTGAGAGAAGGAGTTGACGGTGTGATGTACCGGACATACAGACTCCTCAGAGGAAGCCGAACCTATAATACCGAGGAAATGTCCAGGCTGATATCGGGGCTAATCACAATGTGTAAAGAGGCACAGATCCAGGATAGAGAAATCGCCACACCAGAAGAAAAGAGACTCCTGAAAGAAAGGTATGGTGTGGATGTCTAAGAAATTGTGGAGCGTGTTCACAGATGATATGGATCATTGTTATTTTACCGGCACGCCATATTGTCATCGACATCATATATTTTATGGCCCGTATAGATCAATGTCTGAGAAATACGGCTTTGTAATACCGATAGCTTATTACTTACATGAGAATTATCCGGACAGTGTTCATCAGAATCCGAATAAGGGCATTGATCTGGAACTGAAGCAAATGGCTCAGAAGTATTTCGAGGAACATTACGGAACAAGGGAAGAGTTTAGAGAGATCTTCGGGAAAAGCAGATTGTAACTTATTAACATAGATTCCCTGGCATTGTAACCAAGAAATGTAACGCATAAGCACTCACCCAGCGTTATTTATTGCACAAGATGTTGTATCACGGCCAGAGAGCCAGGCTCTGGCGGAAAGGAGCAGCATGGAAGGACAGATAGAATTAGAGGATTATCTCCGGTCATTGAACTGTGAGGGATTTGACATTTGTGATTATATTCCGAAAGGACGAGCTAATGCGGTCACAAGATATGAGCTGTGTATGAAGACTGGATTCAGGGACCGTCAGGTAAGAGATTTGATTCATTATGCAAGGCGTGACGGATCTATCTTGAATCTATCGGATGGAAATGGATATTTCAGACCTGATTTGGATGATCCGATGGAAAGAGGAATGCTTGCAGCATATGTCAGGCAGGAGGAAAGCAGAAGAGATTCCATAGATTGGTCTCTGAATGGAGCTATAAAAGATTGTAAAGAAAACGGCATTGATTGGAGGACATAATAAATGAATTCAAACCAGAAGGGAAAGAAAGGTGAGCGTGAGCTTGCTGCAATACTCAAAAGCTATGGATATGAGGACAGCCGGAGAGGTCAACAGTATTGCGGATCTAATGGTGACGCAGATGTAGTTGGTCTTCCAGGGATTCATATTGAATGTAAGAGAGTAGAAAAGCTGAATATCTATGATGCCGTGGAACAGTCAAAGAATGATGCAAGAACAGGTGAAATGCCGGTTGTTATGCATCGGAAGAATAGAAAAGAGTGGCTGGTTACTATGCCACTGGATGATTGGATGAAGCTGTATGAACGGTAATTATATTAAAGTCAGTCGGTCATTGCTGGACTGGTGCTGGTATCACGATGTTAATACCTGCCGGTTGTTTATACATATGTTACTCCGGGTGAATTGGAAAAGAGGTTACTTTGGAGAAGAAGTAATTGAAAGAGGAAGCTTTGTCTCTTCGATATCCAAGTTGTCTGCAGAGACTGGATTGAGTGAAAGAGAGGTTCGCACAGCACTGGAACACCTTAAGAAGACAGGCGAAGTGACATGCAATCGACACGCAAAATATAGCGTATATACAGTGGTTAATTACTGTAAGTACCAATCGAGTGACAGGCAAAATGACACAGAGAACGACATGGAAAGCGACACACGAAGCGACACGTCTGTTGACAATCTATCGACATGCAATCGACACGCAATAGAAGAAAAGAAAGAAGGAAAGAATAAAAGAATTAATAATACAGGGCGGTTTGAACCGCCAGATGTGGAAACGGTCCGAGCGTATTGCCAGGAACGTGGGAACAAAGTAGATCCGCAAGCCTTTGTTGATTTTTATGAATCCAAAGGCTGGATGGTAGGGAAAAACAAAATGAAGAACTGGAAAGCAGCAGTGCGTACCTGGGAGAAAGAAGACCAGAGGAGAAGCCAGACAAGGAAGGAAGAGACCGCCAAACGTGGCAGCACTGGATTTAATAATTTCACTGGCCGTGATTATGACATGGACCAGATGGAAAGAGCGCTTTTAGGAATTCAGGGAGGTGGGAATCATGCGGATTAAGCAGATCAATCCAAGAGGATGGTATGACATTCCGGGATATGACGGGAAGTACCAGATCAACTATTTCGGCAATGTTCGTAGGGCACTGAAACGTGGGTACAAAGCGCTGCACCCATATATCAAGACTACGAACGGTCGAAGGGTTGTGAAATTGAACTGCAAGGAACAGGTTATCATGAAGCTGATGCAGATCACATTTATCGGTGAATTGCCTCCGGGAATGGTAACTTATCACAAGAACGGGATTATCACAGACGATGCACTAAACAATATTGGTATCACTACAAGGAGTGAACTTGGCAGATTGACTGGAAGGAGCAATGGGTGTGAGATGTCGGTTGTGAAGATCAGTCCAGAGGGAGAAATTGTTGATTTTTACAGATCAGTCAGGGAAGCAGGTAGGAAGAATCATATGTCATACCAGACAATCCTAGATAGAATCGGCGGCAAGGTGAAGAGCTTATATGCGCCGGACGGGTACGTGTACTGCAAGGACAATGCCAGAGAGATCAATAAGGCGGTCCGGAGGATAGAGCTGGACAACAGAGAAGAATGCAGTGTTGATTTTATACTGGCACCGGAAATAGTATTTGATTTTTAGCATAACGAAAGGAGACGGAGCTCCGGCCGGAGTGATGATGCATCGGCTCCTTTTGGAAAGATGAAAAACGGAGTAAGTAAAGTTTATACAGACAGACCAGATTATGCAGATTTTGATTCACCGGCAAAATTTGAGGCAATCAAGAGTATTATCGCGAAGAGATTAATAGAACATCCGGATGCCATATGCTCATATTCGGGCGGATCAGACAGTGATATCATGCTTGACCTGATTGAACGGACCAGAGCAATGTTCGAGTTACCGCCAATCAAATATGTATTTTTTAATACAGGATTGGAAATGAAAGCAACAAGAGATCATGTGAAGTATGTTGCAAAAAAGTATGGAGTGGAAATTGAAGAGAGAAGACCAGAGATCAACATCGTCCGGGCAACCAGAAAATATGGAATTCCATTCGTATCGAAAATTATGTCAGGAGGTTTGTCCGAATGGCAAAAGAAAGGAGTCCCTTTATCTATAGCAGATGAATATGATCAGGCAGAAGATAAGGCGGCGAAAAGAAAAGAGTTAAAAGAAAGATATCCTAAATGTGAGAGTCTGATTAATTTTCTTTGCTGCTGTAATTCGGCTGGGGAACCAAGACCAAACATTCAGCTCGTAATCAATTCATCAAAATACATGCGGGATTTCATCAAGGAATATCCGCCAGAATTTATGATAAGTGCGAGCTGCTGTTATTACTGCAAAAAGCAAATCGCGCATAAAGTTCAGAAAGATTACGACATGGTTATAACTGGAGAACGAAGAGATGAAGGCGGAATGAGATCGGTTCCTAGAAAAGATAATACGGCTCTTTGTTTCACAGAAACGGCGGATGGACATTATCGGCTAAGACCGCTCTATTATGTATCTGATAAAGATAAAGCATGGTACAAAGAGTATTACAAAATAAAATATTCGGATGCATATGAAGTATATGGCTTGACTAGAACGGGATGTTGCGGATGCCCGATATCGTATAAGGCAGTAGAAGATCTTGAAAAGATTCGAAAGTATGAGCCGAATGTAGTAAAGGCAGCATGGAATATTTTCGGAAAGAGTTATAAGTACCGAATGAAATATAACGAATACAAAAAGGAACGAATGGAAGAAGAAAAAAGGAGAGCTGAAAATGTCGAGGGACAAATGACGATATTTGATTTTCCGGAACTGATTCCGGAGGAAGGAGAAAACGATGGCGATAATACATAATGTCCGTGGCGGGACGGTTGGCTTAAATGAAGAAGAACGGTTGATGATCGCAAGGCTACTGGTGAAGGCGGGCTATGCGGTTAAGATCGGGTACAGGACGATTCCAGGTAATGCGAAGGGGAAGAAAGAATACATAGTCGAATACTGGGAGGAGAAAGAAAAGAGGATAGAAATGTAGAAGAGTGTCGAACCTTGACAATTGAATATTGATGGTTGGAATGCTATAATGATGCAAAAAACGAAAAGGAATATACCAATATGCAGACAATAATCGAAAAAATAAAAGAGGTTTGTAAAAAACATCCTATTATAATTGTTCTGATAATAGCTATAGCACTTTTGATTGGTGCCCCTTTGATTATTCAAGGAATGTATCACGTGCCAGCACCGTGCAAACTATTAGAAGAAAAAATCCCACCAGGGAATTTACTGGCGTACATAGGATCTGTTTTGACGTTCGGTGCAACATTTATGCTGAGTTTGTTAGTATATCGCTCAAATAAAGAACAGTCTGAAAGAGCAAGCCTTTCTGAGAATAAAGCAATGCTTGTCATTGATAATGATAGTGGCATGAAGCTAGATGTGTTAAAACCAGTTAAAAAGGATGAACATGATATTTTTATTAATATGAAACTGAAAATATTGTCAAAGGCAATGATTTCCAGAATTCATGTAACGCATTTTTCAGCAAGTGATTTTGATCAACCAAGAGATGATGAACGTCAGTTTTATGCAGACTGTGGTAAAGGAAAAAATGTTACGTTTCAGTATAAGTCGAAGGATACATTAATGATAACATTTGATTCAACGAGCGAAAAACTTCGAAACATTTTGTGTACATCAAAAAACTTATCTATTGGTTTTGATATAGTAATAACGTGTGAAAATGTAAAAACAATATTGACTATGAACATGAATTGCACTACATGTGAAATTATCGGAGAACAGACAGTTATAGAAACAATATTCGATATAAAAAATTCAAACTCCGCTTTTTGTGAGTCATACATAGTCTAAAAAGCCTACCAACCATCAATATTCGGTGGTTGGTATTTTTATACTTAAAAATAGGCGAAAGGATGAAAATGAAGAATGTGGAGGAATAGATCATGGAGAGATTAACACATAAAAGAGAGAACGGTATAAAGCGAGGGTACTGGTCCCCGAATAAGAAACAGGAGCTGGTGGATAGACTGGCGATGTATGAGGACAGGGAAGATGCTAAGGACACAAATGTCCTCAGCAAATGGATTCCGATAAGTGAGAGATTGCCGGAGGATGAAAGTTATATATTGGTATCATTTGAGAATGCAACAATGCCGGATATCGCAAGGTATGAAGAAAATGATGAAGGTGGTACATTCTATCCGGGAGATGATGAAAAACCATATTCAAGCTATGGAATATTTGTCAATGCATGGACGCCACTGCCGGAGCCATACAGGGAGGAACAATGAAGATAATAATATTCATCATTATCGCCTGCACGCTCTTTGTTGCCTGGAGCTTATGCATTGTAGGAGCAAGTGCAGATGAACAATTGGAAATGATATATGCCAAGGATTTGGAGAGAAAGGAGCAGAGGGAAAAGTTGAGTAGAGTAATACAGTGTGATAGATGTGGGAAGACGTATGAAAAGAATGAGAGATATCAAATAAGAGGTAGTGTTGAAGGCAGCGTGCTTTCTGGAATTACTACAATCACAGGTATGGGCCTAAGAGATGAAAGCTATGATCTTTGTGACGAATGTATAGGAGAATTACTTGATTGGCTGCGTAATGAACAAAACGACGAAGGAGCTGAGAAATGATTGAACAGAGGAAGAGACAGAAGACAGGTAAAGCTGGATAGTCAGAAGCATTACAAAGGGTTGGAGGAGAACCATGATGCGAAGGCAAGTGAGAGATTCCATACACCAGCAGCTTATCAGAGCTATTCAGTGGAGGATTACTTGCGGAAGATGGGAGTAGACATAAAAGAGGTGACCGGCGATGAGTGAATATGTCGAGTGCTATGAAAACTTAAAAGCAGCAGTTGTAAAGCTGGCAGCGGATGATTACCGGCGGGCATTGATCAGGCTAAGGCGACACCCAAAGGATACGAATGCACTTCATACCAAAAATGAATGCGAGCTGTTTTTTCGTAAAGGCATTGAGACGTACAGTGATATGGATGGAGAAGTGCTGATTAAAGGAATTCAGGAAAGAGTAAGGCGTGAGCATAATGAACAGAGAACTGTTAAATAAATACAAGAAAAATAAGCGGGATATTGAGAATCTGGACGGGATCATTGCCAAGCTTCAGGAAAGACTGGACGCAGTACCGGTTGTATCGGGGAAGGTTACAAAGAGTTCGGATGATTTCCCTTACATCGAGGAGCATGTGCAGGTGAGAGTGGAAGAGCCAAAGGCAGCAACTGCATTGAAGATGCGGATCCGTGAAAAGGAGAAGAGAAAAGATCAGCTGATCCGGGAGAACGAGAAAGTAGAGAAGTACATAGCCGCAATGCCTGATGGAACGACCAAGGATATATTTGAAATGGTATTCTTGGATGGGATGACGCAAAGAGAAGCAGCGGAATGTGTGGGATATACGCAGGCGAGGATATCTCAGATATTGAAAGATTTATAATATTTATATTTTTGCTATGTTATTATTATACTGGAATTGATGAACAGATATTAAATCATTCGATCAGTTTCCCCCCAATCTAACACAACCGAGAGAGGACACCTGGTGATGCCGGGTGTCTTTTTCGTTGCGCAATGTCGAGAAATGAGATATTATGAGAGTAGGTTTATTAGGTTATTAGGAGGAAATTAGAATGGCATTTGAAAACGGTTATAATATGTTTAATTATTGTGAAGAGCTTTTTGCAAAATATAAAGAAGATAAACTTATATTTTACAAAGCACTTCAGATATTGTCTGTATTTGAAAGGAGAAATGACTATCCATATTGTACAGATGAACTATCAGAAGTATGTGAAAAAATGTTAGGGTATGATTTGAATTGTGTAACAGATTTTTTGTGGAAATACACTTTATCAAATCAAATAGAATGGAATGCGAGAAAAGTTCTGTCGTGCAAAGAAGATAAGGAAGTTAATTTGATTGAAGAATTTACAGAAGAGGAAGGAAATAAGATAGTAACAAATTTTAAAAATGAAATGGAGGCATTCTTTATTACTTTAACACCGTTATTTGAAAATTTATTTATGGGGGAATCCTCTGCTCCTAGAATTGATAGAATTGCACAAAAGCAAACATATGGAGAGGATAAAACAATAAGATTCATTAGAAAAGACGGAGAAACGTTTGATTTTACGGCAACACCAAATGATATAAAGAAAATCATGGATGTATTTTCACATATGGAATAGTGGAGGTGCATAAAATGGATAGTGTAATTCCTATTTCGGATAGAATAAATTCGAGTTTGGGAAAGAGAAAAATCACTCGTATGGAAGAAGGAAAAAACATGGATGATCTGTTGAAATCTTATATTGAAAAAGTGGATAGGGATCAGAGTGAGTTAAGAGAAGATGTTCGTGAAAGCGAAAGGAGAACAGAAAAAAAGATATCCGAATTTGAATATAAAATAGATAATCGTTTAAATAAAATAGAACAGATATTAAATTCTCAAAACGACAAAATAGATGATTTAAAGCAGACGGTTAATGACAAGATGGAAGAAGAGAAGAAGTATAGGCATTCAAACAATATCGCAATAGTAATAGGAGTTGTATCTACTGTTGTAGCTATGATTGGAATATATTATGCAACTATATCGACGATTACAAGCATATTGGGAATAGCTAAGTAAATATTATTGAACTTATGGAAGATTACTAAATATAAATGGCACCCTCCGGGGTGCTTTTATAATGCAAAAATAAACCAGAATTGAAGGTGGTGAAGTGGCGAATGAACACAACTTAAAACCAGTACGAAGCAAGAGGGAAGCGAGAGAACGTGGAAGAAACGGCGGAATTAAATCCGGTGCGACAAGACGTAGGAAAGCAGCTCTCAGAGACACAATGAACAAGCTGTTAACGATGCAAGTAGAAGTTGACGGCTTATCAGATATATTACGGGCAGATGGTGGCGAGAGTACTTATGAAGAAGTAATTACAATGGCCATGATCCAACAGGCAATGCTTGGAGATGTAAAAGCTTATCAAGCAATCATGAAAACAGTTGGCCAGACAGATAAATCAGCAGAAGATTTGGAAGAACAGAAGATCCGGACAGACAGAGCTAAGAGAGCCAGAGATCAGGAAGTTGGGGATACAGATAGTCAAGATGATAATATCCAGAGTTTCCTGAAAGCAATGAGACCAACAGCAGAGGATCTGCAGGGATTATTTGAGGAGGATGAAGAAAATGCCGAGGCGGAAGAAGAGACCGGCGAAATTTAATTTCAAGCCATTTTCTCCGCAACAGCAGAGATTGATTCACTGGTGGAGACCAATGATCAGAACTTCGGAGAACAATTATGTGATCGCAGATGGATCTATCCGATCGGGAAAGACGATTGCCTGTATTATTGGCTTTCTAACCTGGTCACAAGAAATGTTCTCTGGTGAGTCATTTATCCTGGCCGGAAAGACGATGGGTGCATTAAAGAAAAATGTGGTCAGACCGATGCTGCAAATGCTGGAAGCATGGGGATGGCCTTATGAATACATCCGATCGGGAACGGATGCGAGGTTGGAGATTGGAACAAACACATATTATCTGTACGGAGCAAACACAGAAGCGGCACAGGATGCACTGCAGGGATTAACTGCTGCCGGTGCTTACCTTGATGAAGCAGCATTGTTTCCGAAGAGCTTTGTGGATCAGGCAATTGCCAGATGTTCAGTGGATGGCTGGAAGTTCTGGATGAACTGCAACCCGGCGGGACCGCATCATTTCATACGTGAGGAGTATTTGGCAGAAGAAGCCATGAAGCAGAAGAAGGTATATCATCTGCATTTCACGATGGATGATAACCTTTCAATTTCTCCGAAGCGTAAAGAAGAATACAAAAATGCATGGCCGCATGGCAGCGTATTCTATAAGCGTTTTATTCTTGGAAAATGGGTTGCAGCAGATGGACTTATTTATCAGCAGTTTGCGGATCATGTACAAGAGTATCTTGTTGATCAGAAATGGCTGGATGAAAATCAAATAGTATATGCAGTAATAGGAGTCGATTTTGGTGGTACGAAGTCGGCTCATTCTTTTACACTGACAGGCTTCACCAAAGGATTTAAACAGGTGGTTGTGCTGGATGAATATTACTGCAAGAAGCGCATTAATCCGAAGCAGTTGCAGGATGATTTTATTGATTTTGTTCGGAGGGCGCAGAGCCGGTACAAGACATATGAAGTATATTGTGATAGCGCAGAGCAGACATTGATATCAGGATTGGAAACGGCATGTATTCAAGAGCATGTGGTAATTGATATTAAGAATGCCATCAAGGGTCCGATTAATGACCGGATAGCATTCTACAACAGCTTGATAGCACAGCATAGATGGAAGGTCATGAAGCATTGCACACATATCATTGCAGCGTTTGAAGAGGCAGTATATGACGAAAAGAAAAAGAACATGGACGTGCGGCTGGATGATGGTGAGATGAACGTTGATAGTCTGGACAGCACGGAATACAGCACAGAAAGCATACAAGATGAAATTATGTATATTGCAGCATAGGAGGTGGAAACGTGAGTGATAGCACATACAAGAAAGTAAAAGAGTATCTGGTACAGAAAGGATATCACGCGGTGCCGGATGAAACATATGACCACATTGATGAATGGCTAGAGTGGTATCAGAACGATGTTGAGAAGTTCCACCACTATAAGTTGTATAATGGGGCAGTTATGACAAACCAAGAGCGTTATAAACTCGGAATGGCGAAGACGGTCTGTGAGGACTGGGCAAATCTGTTATTAAACGAAAAGGTGTCCATTAAAGCTGGAAAGTATAGTGAACAGTTGTCAAAAATACTTAGATACAATAATTTTTCTAAACAGGGTAATCAGCTAATTGAAAAAGCATTTGCACTTGGAACGGGAGCTTTTGTGGAATATAAAGATGCAAATGACAGAGTGATCATAGATTATATCCGAGCGGATATGATTTATCCGCTATCTTGGGATAATGGAGATGTTACAGAATGTGCATTTGGAACATCAAGGATGTTAGACGGAAAAGAAGTTATTTATCTGCAACTGCATCGATTCGGGAAAACCGAGGACGGAGAAAATGATGATCAGTATTACATCGAGAACGTTTATATTGATGCGAAGAGCGGAAAAGAGACTGATACTCCGGAGGATATCGAAGAGTTGGTATCAACAGGAAGTACAGAACCCTTGTTTCAGATTGTGGCACCAAATATTTGCAACAATATAGAATTGGACAGCCCTCTTGGAATATCTGTATACGCTAATGGAATTGATGAGGTAAAAGGCTGCGATCTTACCTATGACAGTTACATGAATGAATTCGTTCTAGGACGTAAACGAATCATGGTTCCAATTAGTCAGGCAAGAGTGCAGATGGAGAAAGATGGTACAGTCAGCCCCACCTTTGATCCTAACGATACTGTGTATTATCTGCTTCCGGAGGATAGAAGTGGAAATAATCAGCTGACTGAAGTTGATATGACTATCCGGGCGCAGGAGCATGAACTTGGTATTCAGAAGTCATTGGATCTTCTAAGTCTCAAAGTTGGAATGGGAGCTGGGAGATACCGGTATGATTCTGGAGGAGTTAAAACTGCAACCGAAGTAATTTCGGACAAGTCAGATTTATATCAGAATCGGCAGAAGCATTGCATTGTGATTGAAGATGTGATCATCAACATGGTCCGTGCAGTGTCATTTCTTGATACTGGAGGAGTTGTTGATGCAACAGTGGACTTTGATGATTCGATCATTGAGGATAGCAACGCACTCATTGATAAGAATATAAAGCTTGTGAATGGAGGACTTAGGTCTAAGCTTACCGCAATCATGGAGATCAATAAGTGTTCTGAGGCGGAAGCTATGGAAGAATTAAAGCGGATTAAGGAAGACAACCAGATAACCGGACAGGATATTGACTGGACAGGGGGAGATGATGATGAACTGGACGAGGAGAATGATATGTCCGAAGAAGAAGAGAAAGACGAGAATCAGGATTCCGATGATTTTAAGAGTGGCAAAACGTCTGATTCAGGCAATAAGAAGTAGGTGGTAACTTGTGAATATACTGGAGAACCAACAGCTTGTAGAGCCTGTGGATGGAATTTATATTGACCTGGAGGCTCAGATATTACAGAACATTGCCAGACATTTACAGGGGTGGGAGCAGCCAATTGATACTGATAGGTGGCTGATGCAGAAGCTTGCTGAGATTGGAAAACTCAACCAGGAGAATATTCGATTGATTGCCAAGAGGTCAGGGTTAAGTCAGACTGCAGCAGAAAGAATGTTGAATGCAGCTGCAGAAGATGCTATCAAGAGTTTAGATCCGGGTCTTCGATATTTGGCTGAACGGGGATTGGCTGAAACGGCAGTGAAGGCAAATAAAAGTAAGAATGTAAAACAGGTGGTGCGTGATTTCCGAAAACAAGCAAAAGATACACTGAATATGTGCAATACCAATATGTTGTATAAAGCATCTGAGAAATACAAAGGACTTGTAGGTAACATCGCTCAGGAAGCTTGGAATGTATTGAATAGTGGTGCTGCCGGGGTGATGAGCGGTGTTGAGGCGCGACAGCAAGCGGTCCGGCGGTGCATTAGACAACTGAATGACAAAGGAATACCGGCATTTGTTGATAAACGAGGGCGGGAGTGGACGCCGGAAGCGTATGTGAATATGGCTATGAGAAATACAGCTAAAAGTACAGCCGAGGAAGTCCAAGATGCCAGGATACGAGATGCGGGGTGTCATCTGATACAGATTGATAGTCATTCCGGTGCACGTCCAAAATGTGCGAAAGACCAGGGAAAGATATATGATCTGAATAATGGGAGTGGATACACAGAAGATCTGTACGGAAAGAAGATTCGATATTATCCCTGGAATTCATCCAGTTATGGTGAACCGGATGGGATTCTTGGAATAAATTGCAGACACCATAAATGGCCATTTGTTCCGGGAGTAAATGTGCAGAGACATTTTCCTACAGAAGATATGGATGCAAATGATAAACTGTATAAGCAGACGCAGGTACAGAGAGCTCTTGAGAGAGAGGTCCGAAAGCAGAAGCGAGAATGCATGATGCTGGAAGCTGCCGGAGATCAGGAGGGATTTGAAGAAGCTTCTGTAAAGCTTAAACATACAGAAAATAAGCTGAAGTATTACGTGAAAGATACACCGGGATTACATCGTAGGACTGACAGAGAACAGATTGTAGGATTTGATAAGAGATTATCGGCAGAAGCCGTGGCGAAGAATAAATCCTATACAAAGGCAATGAAAACTGATACAATAAAATTGAAAGATACCTATATTGTCAAGACGCTGAGTGCAAAAGGGAAAAATTATAAGGTCGTGGATAAAACGACTGGAATTGAGTATGAATTTGTGCCGGGTAGCCGGATACAGGACTCAGAAGTATTTGCCGGTAAAGGTACACGGCACCCATTGCATGAGGGTGTTGCAGAAGGACTGACGGAGCAGTATGGTGGGCGAGTATCCGATTGGCAACACGCGAAAGGTTTTGGAACATTACTGGATCCTGATACGGGAGAAGAATTAGAAGCAGAAGTTCATTGGTTCCAGGCAAAAGACGTAGGTAAGGTGAAATTCAAAGTAAAGGAGTGGTTGGATGAAAGTTAGATATCTTGGTAAAACAGAATTTTTAGTTCTGACAAATAACAAAGTATATGATGTTCAGTCAGTCGAAAAAGGATGGTACCGAATTGTCGACGATTCTGGAGAGGATTATCTATATCCACCAAAATACTTTGAAATAGTAGAAGGGTAATACCACTGATCAGAAAATGATTGGTGGTATTTTTATGCGCATTTTCAGGAGGTGATGCTATTGATTGCAATAAATATTACCAGAACTGGTCTGACGGTAGATGGCCATGCAGGATATGCAGAAATCGGAAATGATATCATTTGTGCTGCAGTATCAGCATTAACACAGGGACTTGTACATTCGCTCAAAGCACTTACAAATGACGAGATCTCTTATCGCATTGCTGGTGGGCACGTTGATATAGAATATAAGGATTTATCAGAAAGAGGTTGTCTTCTGGTGGATTCTTTTTTTATTGCCGTAAGTGACATTCAGCAGTCTTACGGCACTGAATACGTACAAGCTACGGCTGCCGACGGGCGTTAAGCGGAGAAATGGAGGATATGTCATGAAGAACATGAACATGAAAAAAAGATACTGGATAATGAATTTGCAGGTTTTTGCCGGAGACGGAGAAGGTGATGATCCGGGAGACGAAAGCGGAGATGATGACGATGATCCAGGAGACGATGATGATGACAGCGACGATGATGACAAGGAAGAGAATGAAAAGAAATTCTCTCAGAAGGACGTAGATGATGCCGTCAAGAAGCGTCTTGCCAGAGAAAAGAGAAAATGGCAGAGAGATCAGCAGAAGAAAGCTGGAAAGAAACCGAACGGCAAGGTTAAAACCGGAGAGGATAGCAGCAAGGATGATGATGCCGAAACACAGGAACTCCGTGATAAAGCTGCCAAAGCAGATGAGATGGAGATGAAATGGACATGCCTGGAGCATGACGTGGATAAGTCTTGTGTGGATGATGTTCTTGCATTGGCCAGAGTGCACATGGCTAAAGACGAGGATATGGACATCGAGGATGCTATCGATGAGGTATTAAAAAAATACCCGCAGTTTAAAGAATCTTCCAAAGAAAAAGATGAGGAAGAAGATGAAGAGGAAACAAAAAACAGGTCTTGGGGACAAAGGCAGAATGGACGTAGGAAAAAGACATCTGGCGTTGAAGCTGCTTTCTTAAAAAGAAATCCAGGACTGAAGATTGATTAAGAAAGGAAAAATGTGAAATGAGATATTTAATGTTTTTACAGTTATTTGCGCATGCGCACCAGGAGAGATGGTCTTCTCTGGTAGATGCAAAATTAAGACAGAGTCTTGTGACACGAGATAATTATATTTTTAATACAAATTACGAAGGGAATCCGAAGGCCGGAAAGGTAAAAATTCCAGTAAGGGACACAGAGGTTACTGTGAAAGCGTATGATAAGGCAACAGGTGTAGATTTGGAAATCGGGACTACAACTTATATTGATTTGGATATCGATCAGGATATGGCCGTTAATGAATTGATTGATGGATATGATGCAGAGGCTGTTCCAGATAATCTGGTAGCAGATCGTCTGGATTCTGCCGGTTATTCTTTGGCACTGGACATGGATGAAAAATCTATCAGATTGCTGGAAAAGACTTCTGGCGTCAATGTATGCGCGACTAAAACCGCCGCGACAGAGGAAACAGCATACAAAGAAGTTCTTGCGGCAAAAACATACCTGACAAGAAAAGGTGTACCGACAGAAGGACGCTGGATGATTTGCTCACCGGAATTTATGGCGACATTGATGATGGATGATCATTTTATCCGTCAGGGTGATTTGTCCCAGCAGATGAAAAACGCAGGAGCAACAGGATCAATCGCAGGATTTGCGCTGTTTGAATCTGGAAACACAATGTTCGAAGATACAAAGATCGTAGCGTCTAAGAAAACTACAACAGAATTTATTGCAGGACACCCAAACTGGTGTCATCGTGTACAGGATTGGAGCGTAGCTGTACACGCTCAGGATCTTTCGGGATCTGGTAAGTATATTGGCGCATCAGCAGTACAGGGACGTAAGATCTTCGGTATGAAGATTTCTAAGCCACAGACGGTATATGTTAAGAGAACAGAAGTTGCAGCATAAGGAGTTGATCCTAAATGTATGTAGATGAAACATATTACAATGATGTATTCAAAGGGGAGCCGGTAGAATCTGCCGACTTCCCAACTTTATGTCAGCGAGCAGGAGAAATCATTGAAGAGATGACGCTATACAGGTTAACCGAAGAAGGCTTTTCAATGATGTCGGAAAGTACACAGAAGCTTGTGAAGAATGCGGTCTGTGCTCAGATGGAATATCTGGATGCAAACGGCGGAGCAGAGATGGACATGGGAAACGGAATGTCAGGAGCAACCCTAGGTAAGTTTTCTTATTCCGGAGCATCTTCGGGAACTGGCTCCACGGAACAGTCCATATTTTCACCGAGAGCAGAAAGAATTCTCTGGCCAACCGGATTGACTTATCGAGGAGGTAGCTGTCGATGAAGCCGATACCAAAGAAATTGTTAATTCATACCATTATGCTGTACGAGAAAACAAGCATAGATAAATGGGGAAGTGAGAAATTGGATGATGGGCAGGTATTAACAAAGGTAAGAATAGAGCCGTCCAATCAAATTGTCCGGGATAAAAACAATTCGGAGATACAGCTTGCTGCCACATTATTTTATGATTGCCGTAATAGTCAGCCGATCGGTATAAATTTTAAGGTTGATCAGATCATTGATTTCAATGGACAGAAACATCAGATTGAAACGATAGAACCACTGTATGATAATTTAAAGCTTCACCATTATGAGATTGGAATGGTGAGATATGGCAAAAATTAAGACACGAGTTACGTTGTGCACTCCTCAAGCGGTAGCGATGATCAAAGCTGCAAATAATGCTGCACTAACCGATATGGGTAATCAGGCATTACAAGATGTATCAAAACACGTGCCACATGATCAAGGAGTCCTTGAAGGAAGTGGATTATCGAACAGTGATACAAAAGCGGTCAATGGCAAGTATATAATGCGCTGGAGTACACCATATGCACAGTATCTTTGGAATGGAGACGTAATGTATGGGAATCCAACGCAAAGAACATATGGGCCAAAAAAGATTTCGTTTACATCGGCTCTGGCGCATGAAGAGTGGGCGAAATATGCCAGAGAAGTATATGGAGAACAATGGAAAAAGGTGTATCAGGCAGCGTTGAAGAGGAGGATTAAGTGATGTTAACAGAATTATTGGAAGTAATTACTGCGACAGTAGAAGGGCATTGTAAGCTGGACACAGGAATAACGTTGGAAGAGCTTCCAGCAGAAGGTGGTATCTACGCTGAACTTGGCGATGGGTTTGAAGAATCTACCAGCTACAATAAGCAGGAAGTAAAAGTAATTCCTGTGTTATTTTTATGCCGGCATCCGGATCAGAAGCGCTGTCTGGAACAACTGTGCGAGATTTCTGGATACTTGCAGGGATTAAAACAGTATCCACAAGGAAAGACTTTTGCGTGGTTGAATACTGAAATTGCAAAAGAACCAAGCAAAATAGGACGAGATGAAGACGGAGTATATCATTATTCGTGCATCTTGAACTGTAAAATATATTGTTGAGAAAGGATGATATTATGAAAAAGATGAATTTACAGGTTTTCGCAGAACCGGAGCTTCCAAGCAATCCGATTACTCCGGAAATCAACTATGAGACAGAGGCGTTTATCAATACATCTCCGGCAGAAGGACAGCCAACCTGGGCTTCGCTTGCAAATTTAACAACTAATATGGCACAGAGTATGAATGAGGTTATTCAGCAGCTTACATATTACGCTGATAAAGGATGGGGATCCAGCGAGGTAACCGGAGCACAGATGACATTGACACTTACAGGATCCGTAAAGCCGGGCGATGATGCGTGTGATTATATTCTTGGGGATGATGTAATGTACGGACTTGGGGGGAAGAGAAAGACGCACCTGAAGCTTCAGAAGGGAAAGAAAGTAATTATCTGGCCAATTACACTGGCTAACATTACACCGGCATACGGCGATGCGAATAATATCAATTCGCTTACTGTTACAATTCACGGGAATGGTCGTCCGGCTATTGGTACGACGGCGTAGGGAGGGCATGGCTCTCCCTTTTTAGGAGGTTAGTATGGCATATCAGGCAAATAGAAGTAAAAAATATGTGGAAGATTTTGAACTGGTAGATGCGGAAGGAAATATTAAACATACGTTACATATCTCGTTAGATGCAGATGATATGACTGCTAAAATTAACAGGAAATATGTAGCGTTAACAAGAGCTCTATCAGAAACTACAGAAGCAAAAAGAAAAGTTGAAACAGCGGAAGATTTGCAAGGTGTATTTGAGACATTAGGCAATGCTATGGTTGATTTACTGCAAGCAGTATTCGGAGAGGAAAATGCCAAGATTCTTTTGGATTTCTATGAGGATTCATATATAGAAATGTCAAGAGAAGTGTTACCGTTCATATCTAATGTTGTAATCCCGCGAATGATTGAAATCAGAAAAGATAACCAAAAAGCTTTATTAGGTAAATATAACAGAAAGCAGAAGATATCTTTCTTGAGGAGATGATCATATGGGAGTGTTGACAGATATTCCGTGCAACAAGGTAATCACTGATAAATCAAAATTTGTGATCAATCCGGCATATGATACTGTTCTTGAAGTGCAAAAATTATATAAGGAAGATACACTTACTGAATTTGAAAAGATTGACCAGGCATTAAAGATGTTGGTGAGAAACAAATGGAATTTACGATTGTTGAATCCAGAAGAAAAGCAAAAACTTTTGAGCGTGATTACCAAAAGATATGTTGAGGTAGAAAAACGACCGCAGATAAAGAAGAGCCCTTTTCCTGTGTTAGATTTTGAAAAAGATGGGGATTATATTTATGCTTCGTTTATGCAAGCATACAAGATAGATCTGATCGAAGAACAGGGAAGATTGCCTTGGAAAAAATTTCTGTATTTATTCAACGGATTACCGGCGGATACAAAAATTAAACAGATCATGCGGATTAGACAGATGCCGGTTCCAGAATACAACGGAAAGAATTCAAAAGAAATACAGGAAATAAATGAAATGAAATCCTATTACGCTCTTCCGGTAGAAGGCGGAGGAGGACAGTCTGGATTAGATCTATTGTTCCATACATTGGAAGGAATGGCAAAGAGATGATAGCAGACGGAAAGAAAATAAAAAAAGTAGAGTGCCCGCATTGCGGGCATAAACAGAATATATTTTACAAAACAGGAGCCAGTTGCAGAGGGCTCTTTTTTAAATGCAAAAATCCAGACTGCAGAAAGGAATTTGAAATAAGACTATAACAGCCATTGTGCCACTGTGCCGGCGATTATGATAAAGGCGGTGACATTGTGAGCAAAAATAGTGGTGGAGAAGTCACATATGAACTCCGAGGAGATGATAGTAAGTTAGAACAAGATCTTGATAAAGCGAATAAAAAGGTGGAAAAGTCATCAGAAAAATTAAAAAAACAGTCAGATAAAGTAGTAAAAAATCATGAAAAAGCCGCAGATGATGTTGCCGATGCATGGAAAGATGCTGGAAAAGATGCAGAAAAGGCACTTTCTAAATTAGATGATGATATAGAAATCACCGTAGATGCAGATGCGGACACAGGAAAAGCTGAACAGAAAATAGAACACGTCAGTAAGGATAAAAATATTGATGTTGACGTGAATGCAGATGTGTCAGATGCAGGATCTGGAATTAAAAGCCTGGAAGATGTCGCAGAAAAAACAGGAGAAAAGATATCGGAAAAACTAAGCGAAAGCGCAAGTGTAGCTGGCAATCTTGGAGGAGCATTGAAAGAATCTCTTGGAACAGCAGCAGAGAGTTCTCTTCCGTTGATCGGGAATATTGGAAAGTTGACAGAAGGATTATCGGGGGCAAAAGTAGCAGCTTTAGGAGCAGGTGTGGCAGCCGCAGGCGTTGTTGTTGCCGGCGTAAAAGGGGCAAATGATATCAATTCTGCTATGAATCAGTTAACTGCAGCCACTGGAGCAACTACAGAGCAATCTGAAAAATGGCGCGGGGTATTAGAAAGCGTTTACAAAAATAATTATGGTGAAGATTACGGAGACATAGCTGATGGAATCGAACAGATTACAAAAAATCTGGGAGATATGGACAGTGAGCCGCTCCAAAGCGTAACTGAATCAGCGTTCGCACTACGAGATACCTTCGGCTATGAAATACCGGAATCCACCAGGGCAGCCAAAGCCATGATGGACAACTTCGGAATATCTGGAGATCAGGCAATGAATTTAATTGCAGAAGGTGCGCAAAATGGTTTGGATTATTCTGGAGAACTTCTGGACAGCATTTCTGAGTATTCCGTGCAATTTAACAAGGTTGGACTTGGAGCAAATGATATGTTTGCTATTTTCCAGAAGGGAGCAGAATCAGGAGCATTTAACCTTGATAAAGTCGGTGATGCGGTAAAAGAGTTTTCTATTCGTGCAATTGATGGTTCTGATACGACAGTAGATGGATTTAAGAAGATTGGGTTAAATGCTGACGAAATGGCGAAGAAATTCTCAGCAGGAGGCGACACTGCGAAAGAGGCTTTTCAGCAAACCATAAAAGGATTGGCTGAGATGGAAGATCCGATTGCACAAAACACAGCAGGGGTTGATCTGTTCGGAACGATGTGGGAAGATCTGGGACCTGAAGCAGTGACAGCGATGGCAGACATTCAGACATCAAGCTATGATACAGCTGATGCGATGAATCAGATCAAAGATGTAAAGTATGATGATTTAAGTTCTCAGTTTGAGACACTAAAAAGGAATGTAAGTACTGCGATTATTCCTATTGGCGAGTCACTGATTCCACTACTACAGACTTTGGCTAATGAAGTTTTGCCAGTGGTTATTTCTTTTTTAATACCGCTGATACAATTGTTTATGGCCTTGTTAAGTCCAATTATAACATTAATAGGAAATGCAATTACTCCGTTGATATCAGCTTTTAATAAGTTGGTAAGTAATGCAATTACTCCATTAGTGCAGACTTTACAGTCTATATTAGTTCCAATGTTTACGGGATCGTTAAATAGTGTATTTAATTCGGCCAGTAGTGTAGTGCGAAATATTATTAGCATATTTCGTAGTTTAATAGATTTTATTAAAAATGTATTTACTGGAAATTGGCGAGGTGCTTGGAATAATGTACGAAGTATATTTTCTAATGCGATTAGCGGATTGGCAGTAATCTTTAAAGCACCGCTGAATGCTATTGTTGATGGATGGAATAGTCTTGCAAGGAGTCTGGGATCGGTTAGTGTGCCTGATTGGGTTCCGGGAGTTGGCGGAAAATCGTTTAGTCTGCCTAAGATGAGCAGATTGAAAATTGGAATGGATTATGTGCCGTGTGATATGTATCCGGCATATCTTGATGAAGGAGAATGGGTATTAACTAAAGAAGAAGCAAACATACTTAGATCTTATGGTGGTTTAGAAGGAATGATTGGAATGATCGACAGAAACTCTTCGAATGTAAGTGTAAATGTACAGAATCAGAACAGAGAATTTGATTACGAAAAATTCGGCCGAGCTGCCGCTGATGCTATGATTACAGCAGGAATAGGATTCAAGTGTGATGAACGAGAGTTTGCAAGATTGATAAAGGATTTGATTGATTATGTATGATATCTATTACGTTGGAGCACAAAACTCTGAAAGAATTGATTTCTGCCAGTGGCCGTATATGGTTACTGGTGGAGATCTGTTTGATGGAGGATTCGATGCAATTGAGGATGATGATCGTATTCAGGGATGGGAAAGAAAGATTACAAGTAAAAAATTAAATGTAGAAATACGTGCGGTAGGAATGACGCTGGATAAGGCTGTTGATCAACTGGAAAATATAGCTGAAAAGGATGTGGTGAATATAACCCCGGGGCGTCTCTATGTTGGTCCCAGCTATATGAAAGGGTGGATCGTCGGCACAACAAAGGATCGATGGGTGCAAGATATTGACAGTATAAGTAATGAGCTGACATTTAAGAGTGATTATCCATATTGGATTACAGAGGAAGAGTTCCGGTTCCACAAGCAAGGCAGTGAGAGCTCCGAAATATTGGAATGGTTGGAATTTCCTTACGATGTACCTTATGAATTTTCTAAGGTCAGAAATCTCCAATATATCAACAACAGTAATTATACAGCTTCTGGATTCAAGATGATTATCTACGGTCCATGCATCAATCCACTGATTCGAATTGCGGGACATATATATGAACTGCGGACGACATTGTATGATGGCGAATATGCAGTCATTGATTCCAGTACCCGATACGCAAAAGACAGGAAGATTGTGAAAGTAAAGACTGATGGAACGGAAGAGAACCTGTTCAATAGTAAGAATAATGAGAGTTCTATCTGGGAGAAGATTCCGGCCGGACTTAGTATTGTTTCCTGGAATGGAGCATTTGGCTTTGATATCATTCTCTTCAATGAGAGGGGGACACCAAGATGGACTTTACATTAACGGACATATATGGACAGGAGAAGGGGCCTCTTGAGCATTGCGGTGTGAATATGGTCCTGGGAACAGATAATGATTTCCAGATAACAATTCAAAATAGTCTCTATGATAAGGAACGGCACGGAAGAAACTGCCGGTTCTTCTGTCCTGATACAGAGTACGGAGGACTGATTCGAAACACAAATCCGATAACATCCGATAAGACGGTGAAGCTTACAGGAATGACTTGGAGAGGACTATTAAATCAACGTGCAATTAATCCATCCAAGAACACATATGTTTATTTGAATGGCGAGGCGAATACTGTATTATCTGCGTATATTGCAAAGTTTGGAATGACCGAACTGTTCGAAGTGTCAGGAGAAGATAGTGGAATTATTCTTAAGAATTATCAGGTGCCGCTACAGACAATGTTACTAGATGCGTTTGGCCAAGCACTGGCATTGCAAGATGCGAGACTTGAAATCCGGTATAAACAAGGACCGGCAAATGGAAGAGGGTATGTGTTACTCCGGGCAGTTCCGATTACGGACCACTCCAGTAATATAGAATTGAACGAAGATGGATCTGTAAAGTTGAATATCTTGGATTGTCAGAATGGAGTTAATCATCTGATCTGCCTCGGAGCTGGAGAACTTGAACAGCGGCAGCAAGTAGATCTGTACGCATGGCCAGACGGAAGTATCCGGAAAGAGCAGTATTATACAGGCATTGACCTGATCGAACAGTATTATGAGAATACAACCGTTGATACCCTGGCAGAATTGGAAGAAGAGGGCAGGGATAAATTTGAAGAATTAAAGAATTATAAGCAGCTGAAAATATCTGTAGACGATACAGATCTTGAACTTGGGGATGTTATTGGTGGTCGAGAACGGATCACCAATATTTACATGGCAGCACCGGTTATTCGGAAAATTGTAGATGTAACAGGGAAAGGGCGTACGAGTATTTCGTATAAACTGAAAGGAGAAGAGTAATGGCAAAATTTATAACAACCACCTTGATGGACAGTTATGCAGGTGGTCCACATATTACGGAGATGCAGATAGGGCTTGCAAATCAGGCAACATTCGGCCCTGATGATTATGTATTGGGAGGCGGTCGGGAGTCTGAGGCACAGGTACTTACAAACAACAGCATTCGTATATTTGATGCAGTGTATTGCATACAAGGCCGTAGAGATGTAATTCCGGCAAGTGGATATACGGACGTGACCATTGCAAACGGTACGCAAGGCATGAATAGAAATGACATAATTGTTCGAAGATATAGAAAAGATGAAAGTTCTGAGATAGAATCTACGGAATATGCAGTGATAAAAGGCACACCGAATGCGGGAGAAGCACTGGATCCGGAAGTGACGATCGGAGATATCAGAACCGGTGCAACATTACATGAAATGAAATTATACAGAGTAAAAATTAAGGGACTGAATATTACTGCAGTCGAGCCGTTATTTAATATTCTGAAGAACATGGCAGTATTGCAGCAGGAGATTGCTCAGACAAATAAGGAGTTGGCTGCTAAATTACCGGTCTATGGAACCACACCAATCATCGAAACCAGGGCAAATTCTTACAAAGATACTTCTGTGAAATTCGGCAAAACATTTTCGAAAGCTCCTGTCGTAGTGATATCTCTTTCCGGTGGATCACAGAATACAAAATCGTTCGGAGTACAGGTTTTAAGTACGACCACCAGTGGCTGCGTAATTCGTACTGTTAATGGAAATAGTTCAAGCGTGTCAATTATGGTTAATTGGTGTGCACTTCCAAAGGAGGTCTAAATGAGAATATTACAGTTTAAGGTAACCGGCCAGAGCCTTAGTAAGGACGGAGACTTCTCTGGTATTGTGGCCGGAACAAAAGGGTATCTGTATACAGAATATAATTTCGATTCAGAATGGGACGGTTGCAAGAAAGCAGCCGTCTTTTCCAGATACGACAAGGAATATCCTGTCCCGATTGTGAATGGCAAATGTGCCGTACCGGACGAAATCACGGAATATAAACGTTGGAAAGTATATCTGGTAGGAGAAAAAGCAGGATATCGTATCACAACGAATGAAGTGGAGGTGTATCAATCATGACCGTAGAAGAAGCATTAGCAGCATCGGTGGTCGAACCGGTCAACGACATTTTTGAAATCGACCCGGAAACCCGTGTGATTACAGTCCCGGCATCCGAAAAGCTGTTCGGTGTAGCAAATGACGGGAACTCCGAAAGGAAGCATTTTCGATGTCCAAAAATCGTAGGGGATAACATCGACCTGTCTACGATGCACCTGTATGTGAATTACCAGAATGCCAACGGCGAGAGGTCCGCATATCTGGTGGAAGATGTGCAGACAGATGGGAATTACATTACATTTTCATGGCTGATCAGTCCGAACGTGACCGCATACAAAGGACAGATTAAGTACATCGTATGCGCCAAAAAGGGAGATGAAAAAATTTCGGAATGGAACACCACCCTTGCAGAAGGCACCGTACTGGAAGGTCTGGAAGCCACAGACGAGGTGGTGGAACGGAATCCGGATATCATTACGCAGTTGTTGAATCGTATGCGCGAGGCTGAAAAGATTGCAACAAAGGAAGCAATGTAGGAGTATGTAAACACATATCTTACAGAGCATCCAACTGAGATTGATGAGACACTCACCAATCCGTATAAAAACAAGACAATAGTAGCATTTGGAGATAGTATCATTGCTGGCTGGGGATGGAAAGAGGGAACAGGAATCATCCAGCCATTAAAAGAAAAGTATCCGGATGCTACGTGGATCAATAAGGCTGAATCCGGGGCGAATATGGCAGTAACATCCAGTCCGGCACATACACCGATTGTTAATCAGATTACATCGTACACGGGCACAGCAAATGCAATTATCCTCGACGGTGGAGTTAATGACAAGAATAATGGTATCTCGATCGGTTCAATTGCAACTGCTTACGATGCGACATATGATATCAGTACATTCTGCGGTGCATTGGAAAGCTCATTGCAATGCATCATGGACAGGTATCCTCTGGCGGTTAAATTATATATTATTCCACACAGCTTCGCAAAAGACAACTCTTACGTGGACAGTATCTATTCAAAAGCAATTGAAATCTGTGATAAATGGAATATGCCATACCTTGATATGAGAAAATGTTCTCAAATTGCTATGACATCTAAGAATAAGAGCAAATATACACGTAATGCAAATAGCGGTGTTGGTGATGGAGTGCATCCAGTAGAATCATGGTATCGCACATTTTACAGCCCAGTTATTGACCAGAAACTAAGAAATCTTGGAATAGGATATACTACAGCGCCTGTCGCACCGACCGTTATAGCGGTTACAGGAGTTAAACTCGACCAGACGACACTGACACTGAATGCCGGAAAATCTGCACAGCTGACTGCTACGGTATCGCCAAGCAATGCGACCAATAAGAATGTGACGTGGAGTTCCAACAATAGCAACATATCTGTATCTGGTGGCAAGGTTACAGCCAAGACAGCCGGAACAGCGATCGTAACTGTAACTACCGCAGATGGTGGATACACAGCACAGTGCAACGTTACGGTTAATGCAAGCACAGAGGTAGATCATACAGAGCTTGCAAGTCTGAGTCTGGACGGCAATTGTTATTTTGACACGGAAATTTTACCAGACGAAAAGACTAACACAAAAGCAAGATGGAACTTACAGAGTGGAACTACATACATTGCTGGGGCACTTGACGATAACTATAAGTTCGGCTATACCTGCACAGATAACTTCTATGCAGTGCGTGGAACGAGAAATAGTCCGGCAAAACCGGCAAGCTATTGGAACGGAGACTGGATTATTAACCAGAAGGGCGTAAGTTATCAATTTGGAGACACAACCGTAGCTACCGATGCGATAGATTCGTTCAAGCTTAGCAGTCCGTATTATCTTGGAAATATGAGTAAGAACAGCGCACCAGCCGGAACGGGAGTTGTGGGCAAGATCTACTATGCACAGATCTATTCCGGGGATACGTTACAGGCAGATATGATTCCGGTTAAAAAGTCTGACGGTACATTATGCTTATACGATAAGGTGCGCAAGAAATACATCTATAATGCCGGAACAGGAACATTAAAGGAGGGATAATGCAAGGAAAGCACATGGAAATCAGAGCAAAACCGTAAGGTCTTATTTTTATACAAAAAAATTAAGAAAGAGTGAGGTATATGAAGAAAATGGATAAAATTTTTAATTGGATCAGCGTAATGTTCGGCCTGATCGGAGGCGTCCTGTCATACTGGCTTGGTGGATGGGACGTGCTTTTAAAGACGATCGTGTTCCTGGCAGTGGTAGATTACATAACGGGAGTAATCAAAGGTATTTATACAAAAAAGCTGTCATCGGAAACTGGGTTCAAGGGATTGCTGAAAAAGATTGTAATGTTTATTGTAATTGCCGTGTCTTTTTCCATCCAAGAATTAATCGGGAATACAATCCCATTAAGAGAAGTTGTGATCATGTTCTATATTTGTAACGAGGCACTAAGCTTATTGGAAAACGCGGCGGTGTTTGTACCGATTCCGGACAAGCTAAGAGATGTATTAATACAGTTAAGGGACAAAGACACGGAAGAGGATTCAGAGGGCGAATAATCGTCCTCTAACATATTATATAGTGTGTGCGACGTCGCACAGAAAGGAGCAATTATGGCACATTTATTTTTAATAGCCGGTCACGGGGCTGGTGACAGTGGAGCTGTTGGATACGGTTACACCGAGGCAGAGAGAGTCCGGGCACTTGCAAGACGAATCGCAGCATACGGAGGAAGTAATGTTACTCTTGGAGATACAAACCGGAACTGGTATGCTGATAAAGGTATTAGCTCACTTAATATTCCAAAAAGCTATCAGATTCTGGAACTGCATATGGACAGCGGAGTAGCTACGGCAAAAGGCGGTCACGTAATCATCAAGGAAGGATACTCCCCAGATCAGTACGATACGGCACTTGCCAACTTCATCGGTTCATTCTTCCCGGGAAGAGCCAACAAGGTTGTAGGCAGAGCGCATCTTGCGAATGTTAATCGCGCAGCTGCGAAAGGTTACAGCTACCGGTTACTGGAAAATGGATTTATTACAAACAAAACAGATCTTACGAAATTCAATGATGAAATTGATGATTTGGCAAGAGGAATTCTTAAGTCCTTCGGTATTGTATCAGCAGCACCGGTAGCACCAGTTAAGAAGAAAGCAGAACCAATCGATGGAGAAATCAAATCCGGTGGAGTATTCCAGAACAAGACCGATAAGTTTGGTGTAATCTCATACCAGGCTCACATGAGAGGCATTGGATGGGGCAACTGGCAGTCCGATGGTTTAATGGTTGGCTCTACCGGTCAGAACCGTAGGATTGAAGCACTTCATATTAAGCCGGTCGGAGAAACAAATGTTGTTGTCCATATGAAAGGGATCGGAAACAAAGAATACAAGAACATCAACAAGGACACTCTGATCGGAACCACCGGACAGAACAGAAGACTGGAAGCAATCCGGATCACCGGAAAGGAATCTTTCTACCTGTACAGAGTCCACCAGAAGAGTATTGGCTGGTCAGAATGGGCCAACAACGGAGAGTGGGCTGGTACGACCGGAAAAGGACTGCAGATGGAAGCACTGGAGATTAAGAAATCCATGTTCTCCGTCGAACCACACGTACAGAGCAAAGGATGGCTGTCACCAAAAGCCGCAGAGAAGGTGATCGGTATCACCGGCCATGCATTACGTCTGGAAGCAATCCGGATCAACCCATATGGAAAGACCATTAAGGCAAAGGCTCACATTCAGAGCAAAGGCTGGGTGGATTACGGCACGATCACTAAAGACACGATCATCGGAACCGTAGGCGAAAAGAAACGTATTGAATGCTTATGCTTTGAAGGTGACTTTGAATACCGTGTTCATATCCAGAGTTCCGGATGGACAGACTGGACAAAGGCAGATGGAGTAGCAACGCTTGGAACTGTAGGACAGGAACTTAGAATCGAGGCTATTCAGTTTAGATAATTTTTGCTAAAATGTAGCATATAAATAGGTAAAAATCCACTTTATAGGTTATAGCAAAAAGGTCATCCAATTCGGACATTGTACCTGCCGTCCGTCACAATACTGCGTCAGTATCGGCTGCTTGACATTCGGTCTGGAAAGATAATCGGCAAACAATTCATCCACTATCACAGAGATCGTATCATAGATATTCCGTTCCGGAATCCATTTGTGATCAAATGCGGTTGAAGAAGTGATCGTAAAATCATATCCGCGGTTCCGGTAAAATTCTGTATATACCCGGTTCAGAGTAAAAGACATGATTGCCAGTACGTTTGCCCGGATGGTATCCTCCGGCCAGGTCGCGTAGATTTCACTGGAAGCTACATTTTTGATATAATCCTTATACTTCACATAATAGTTTTTGGCAGTGGAGTCGCGTGGACTTCCATCATGAACTACGATGTATTCCGGGACCACGACGCGGCTTAAGACAATCTCTCCGGATTCGAAGGTCGGCTGGATCTCGTCTTCGGGAATCTTAGGCGGATAGGTGGCATATAATGTATGAGCCGGAATGACGAATACGGTTTCCTCGTTTTCGGGATTGTCGATTGGTTTCATGCTGACATTCTGAATGGCAGTGACATCGGCGAGAATTTCAGCACCGGCAATACTGACCGACTCGAAGCCTTCGGCGGTGATCTGCATGGTATATTCGGAATATGGCTGGACTTCATTTTCTGGATTCAGGCTGTATTCTAACGGTGGTGCCGCAAGATCAATCGTATCGGTCTGCCCGGAACTGTCGGTAGTAAGTTGTTCTAACTGAGCTTCTGGAACACCCGTGTAGTAGATGGAAATCTGAGCCCCCTGAATCGGATAGGCAGAGATGTCAGATACGAGATTAATCTGCAGACGGCCTTTGTCGGGAGTATCCTGAGTGGTTGGAGTCGTTCCGTTCATAAAATAGGACCTCTTTTAAGACTCTGTTACTGACAGAGTATGCAAAAATAAGAAAAATGTGAAGATACAGGGAATAAAAGAGACAGATTGTTACACAAAGTATGGAACATCTTAAAAATAACAGAAACAGGAGCGTAGAACAGAGCATGAAAAGAAGGTGTTTACGGATATATAGAAAAAGAAGAAAAAAGAAATTAATCATCCTGATTCTGACATGCATTCTCTTTCTTGGAACCGCAGCAGCAGAAAGGGGCGGATACCTGGAACTTGAACAATTTGGTTCAAATAAAAAACAAGATATTCCTTATCAGAAAGTATCCATAACGGAAGAAGAGAACACGGAGAAATATTATTATCAGCAGTTGCCGACTGAACAAAGGCAGGTCTATCAGGAAATTCTGGAAGGTGTCAGAAACCACACGGAGGAAATTTATGTACATAACGCGGATGTAGATGAGACAAATCAGATTTTTCAGAAGCTGATGAAGGATCAGCCGGACATCTTCTGGTGTGACGGGACAGCAACGGCTACGACTCATAAAGGAACAGAAAGTTATACCGTCCTGAAACCGAAATATTTTTACACAGCAGAAGAAAGCCAGAAGATGCAGACCGCGATTATGCAGGCGGCAGAGAAGTGGCTGGCAGATCTGGATGCCGATGCAGATGACTATCACAAAATTCTCTATGTATATGGAAAAATCGTAGATGAAGTAGAGTATGATGAGAGCGCGCCGGATAATCAGAATATCTACAGCGTATTTGTCAATCAGAAATCTGTATGTGCTGGATATTCGAAAGCAACGCAGTATTTGTTGGAACGGCTTGGCGTGTTCTGTACTTATGTGACGGGAAAGACGACGGAAGGCGGAAACCATGCGTGGAATCTGGTGAAATGTAACGGCGATTATTATTATGTCGACACAACCTGGGGAGATCCGGTGTTCCAACAGGAAGAAGGAGAAAATACATCCCAGGATGCAGAACAAAATTCAGGTCAAGATGCAGAGGCTTCTGGTAATAAGGCAAATATCAGCTATGATTATCTGTGTTGTGATGATACGCAGTTATTTCAGACACATATTCTGGATAAGGATACACAGATGCCAGAGTGCAGCAAGATGGATTGCAATTATTACGTGGTAAACGGAATGTATTACACACAGTATGATGCCAAGAAGGTACTGGAAGCCATGAACCAGGCTATCTGGGCGAAGAAAAGTGCTACAATTTTTAAATTCGCAGATACATTCGTCTACAGTCAGGCGCACGATGACATTTTCCAGAAAGAACTTGCAAAAGCAGTGCAGAATCTGGCGGATTACTATGGAGTATCGCAGGTGAAGTACCAGTACATCGATGACCCGAGATTACACAAGATTGTAATATTTTGGCAGTATTCATAAAAAAACAAAAATATCCGTTGAAAATCCTCGGATTATGTAGTATAATTTTTACAATTTGTGAAGACATAAATTGTCTGGTACCGATGGATGAAAAACGAGGCGGTTTTGTGCTTGCACAAACTGCCTTTTATTCTGTATTTTTAAGAAAAATTCTTTGTAACAACGAATTTTTTTTGCCCAAATATAGAAAATGTACCTGAAGTACAGCAGTATGGATTCATGAAAAAAGAAAAAGAAACACAGAAGGGAAAAGGTGAATATATGAAAGCATTTCTTATATTAGAAGACGGGACTGTCTTTACCGGAACCAGTATCGGTTCGACAAAAGACATGATTAGCGAGATAGTGTTTAATACTTCAATGACAGGTTATCTGGAGGTATTAACCGACCCTTCTTATGCGGGACAGGCCGTAGTAATGACCTATCCATTGATTGGAAATTATGGCATCACACCGGATATGGAGTCAAGGAAGGCATGGCCGGATGGATATATCGTAAGAGAACTTTCCAGAATGCCAAGCAACTTCCGTTGTGAAGGAACACTTCAGGATTTCCTGAAAGAACAGGATATTCCAGGAATTGCAGGAATTGATACACGTGCCCTTACGAAGATTCTTCGTGAAAAGGGAACCATGAACGGAATGATCACCACGAACGAGAATTACAACTTAGATGAGATTCTCCCAAAACTGAAGGCATATACAGTTGGTGATGTGGTATCAAAAGTAACATGTGATGAAAAATATGTCTTAGAAGGCAATGGACCGAAGGTTGCTCTTATGGACTTCGGTGCAAAGAAGAACATTGCCAAGTCTTTAAATGAACGCGGCTGTGAAGTTACAGTTTATCCGGCAGGAACAAAAGCAGAAGAAATCATTGCTGCTAATCCGGACGGCATTATGTTGTCTAACGGGCCTGGAGATCCGGAAACATGCGTATCTATTATCGAAGAGATCAAGAAGTTATACAATACTGATATTCCTATTTTTGCAATTTGTCTCGGACATCAGCTTATGGCACTTGCAAATGGTGCAAAGACTTATAAGTTGAAATATGGACACCGCGGCGGTAATCATCCGGTGAAGGATCTGACAAATAACAGAGTATACATTTCTTCACAGAACCATGGTTATGCAGTTGATGGTACAACCATTGATCCGGCTATCGCAAAAGAAGCATTTATCAATGTAAATGACGGAACCAACGAAGGACTTGCATACGAAGGAAAGAATATTTTCACAGTTCAGTTCCACCCGGAGGCTTGTCCTGGACCACAGGATTCCGGATACCTGTTTGATAGATTTATGGATATGATGAAAGGAGCAAAATAATGCCTAGAATTAAAGATATTAAGAAAGTATTAGTAATTGGCTCTGGCCCTATTATCATTGGACAGGCAGCGGAGTTTGACTATGCAGGTACACAGGCCTGCCGTTCATTAAAAGAAGAAGGTCTGGAAGTAGTCCTTTTGAACTCTAACCCGGCTACGATCATGACAGATAAAGATATCGCAGACCGCGTATACATCGAGCCTCTGACAGTTGAGGTGGTAGAACAGCTGATCTTAAAGGAAAAACCAGACAGTGTCCTTCCTACACTGGGTGGACAGGCAGCACTGAATCTGGCTATGGAGCTGGATGAGAATGGATTCCTTGAAAGAAACAACGTACGTCTGATCGGTACTACTTCTGAGACGATCAAAAAGGCCGAAGACCGTCTGGAATTCAAGATGACAATGGAAAAAATCGGCGAACCTTGTGCAGCTTCTAAAGTCGTAAAGGATGTACAGGCTGGTATCGAATTTGCTGAAAGTATCGGATATCCGGTTGTACTTCGTCCGGCTTACACACTTGGTGGAAGCGGCGGCGGAATCGCGGATAACAGAACAGAACTCGTAGAGATCCTGGAAAACGGACTTCGTCTTTCACGTGTTGGGGAAGTTCTGGTAGAACGTTGCATCGCAGGATGGAAAGAGATCGAGTACGAAGTAATGCGTGACAGCAATGGTAACTGCATTACCGTATGTAATATGGAAAACCTGGACCCTGTAGGTGTACATACCGGAGACAGTATCGTAGTAGCACCTTCTCAGACACTGAGCGATAAAGAGTACCAGATGCTCCGTACATCTGCTCTTAATATTATCAGTGAGTTAAATATCACTGGTGGATGTAACGTACAGTATGCGCTGAATCCAGATTCATTTGAGTACTGTGTAATCGAGGTTAACCCTCGTGTAAGCCGTTCTTCTGCACTTGCATCTAAGGCAACAGGATATCCGATTGCCAAGGTTGCAGCAAAGATCGCTCTTGGATATACACTGGACGAGATCAAGAACGCAGTAACAAAGAAGACATACGCAAGTTTCGAGCCTATGCTTGACTACTGTGTTGTAAAGATCCCGAGACTTCCATTTGATAAGTTCATCAGCGCAAAACGTACACTGACAACACAGATGAAAGCGACCGGAGAAGTTATGAGTATCTGTGATAACTTCGAGGGAGCACTTATGAAAGCCATCCGTTCTCTGGAACAGCATGTAGACAGCCTTATGTCTTATGACTTCTCTTATTTAAAAGGAGAAGAACTGTTAGAAGAACTGAAAGTTGTAGATGACCGTCGTATCTGGAAGATCGCAGAAGCAATTCGTCAGGGCATCAGCTACGAAGACATTCACAGAATTACAAAGATTGACAACTGGTTCATTGACAAGATCGCAATTCTCGTAGAGATGGAACAGAAATTAAAGACAGAAGAATTAACAGCAGAGACATTAAAAGAAGCAAAACGCTTAGAGTTCCCGGATAATGTGATCGCAGAACTGACAGGAAAGACAGAGCGTGAGATCCATGACCTTCGTCATGATAATGGCATCACAGCTTCTTATAAGATGGTTGATACCTGTGCGGCTGAGTTCGCAGCAGAGACACCATATTACTACTCTGTATTCGGAAGTGAGAATGAAGTAGTTGAAACTTCCGGCAAGAAGAAAGTACTGGTACTTGGTTCCGGACCGATCCGTATCGGACAGGGTATCGAGTTCGACTTCTGTTCTGTACATTGTACATGGGCGTTTGCCAAAGAAGGATACGAGACGATTATTGTAAATAACAACCCTGAGACAGTAAGTACAGACTTCGATATCGCTGACAAGCTGTATTTCGAGCCTCTGACACCGGAAGATGTAGAAAGTATCGTAGATCTGGAAAAACCGGACGGAGCAGTTGTACAGTTCGGTGGACAGACAGCGATCAAGCTGACAGAATCTCTTATGAAGATGGGCGTTCCGATCCTTGGAACATCTGCTGAAAATGTAGATGCAGCCGAAGACCGTGAGCTGTTTGATGAGATTCTTGAGCAGTGCGAGATCCCAAGACCGACAGGTGGAACTGTATTTACAGCAGAAGAAGCGAAGAAAGTTGCAAACAGACTGGGTTATCCGGTACTGGTAAGACCTTCTTACGTACTTGGCGGACAGGGAATGCAGATTGCGATCAATGATCACGATATTGATGAGTTCATCGGAATCATCAACCGTATCGCACAGGATCATCCAATCCTGGTTGATAAATATTTACAGGGTAAAGAGATTGAGGTAGATGCCGTATGCGACGGTGAAGATATCCTGATTCCAGGTATCATGGAGCATATCGAGCGTGCCGGAATCCATTCCGGAGACAGTATCTCTGTATATCCTGCACAGAGCATCTCTCAGAAGACAAAAGAGACGATTGCCGAATATACAAGAAGACTTGCAAAATCCTTACATGTAATCGGACTGATTAACATCCAGTTCATCGTATGTGGAGAAGATGTATATGTAATCGAAGTTAACCCTCGTTCCAGCCGTACTGTTCCATACATCAGTAAGGTAACAGGTATTCCAATCGTACCACTTGCAACAAAAGTGATCATCGGACACAAGATCAAAGAACTTGGTTATACACCTGGATTACAGCCGGAAGCAGATTATTTTGCAATCAAGATGCCGGTATTCTCATTTGAGAAGATCCGCGGTGCTGATATCAGCCTTGGACCTGAGATGAAGTCTACCGGAGAGTGTCTGGGAATTGCCAAGACATTTGATGAGGCTCTTTATAAAGCATTCATCGGTGCCGGAGTCAAACTTCCAAAACACAAGAACATGATTATGACAGTTCGTGATGAAGATAAGGAAGAAGCAGTAGAGATCGGACGCAGATTCGAGAAGATCGGTTACAAGATCTTTGCTACAGAAGGAACTGCCAAGGTCCTGACAGATGCAGGCGTGAAAGCGATGACAGTCAATAAGATTGAGCAGGAATCTCCGAACCTTATGGATCTGATCCTCGGACATAAGATCGACCTGGTTATCGACACACCTCCGCAGGGAGCTGATCACTCAAGAGACGGATTCGTGATCCGTAGAAATGCGATCGAGACAGGTGTCAATGTACTGACAGCGATCGATACAGCAAAAGCTCTGATCACCAGTCTTGAGAATACAGATATCCAGAAACTGACACTGATCGACATTGCTAAGATCAAATAGAGTTTGGACAATCGGATTTTGCGTAAATGAATTTTATGTAACAGAATTTGAATAATTAATATTTGTAATGTTTGTAAAAACATAAATAAAAAGTGGCATACAGCATGATTATTTTGCAGTATGCTGCTTTTTTGTTGCCTACCTGTAAAGACCAGTGGACTGGCATTCATGAACAGTCTGGAGCAAGAAGTACTTGCAAGAAATTTTGTGAAAATCGGCAGTGGATATTACTGGACACCGTATATTATCATGATTGCGGCAGTAATTTGTATCCCGGTATTTTTAATTGTAACAGTAGTAAGCTATTGTAAAAGAGAAGCTTAAGGAGCAGAGAAATAACGGAGAAAAATGAACGCTAAAAATAAGAAAAAAGAGTAGCATAATCTGCGGACTTTAAAAAAGTAAATAAAAAAGTTGACAAAACGAGACATACATGATATGATACCAATCGTTGCTTGTAACAAATTTGTAATATTTGTAATAAAGTTGCAAAAAATGAATATACTTTATTAAAAGAAATGTAAATCATTGCAACAAAATCAGGAGGGTATTTATATTATGTTAAAAGCGAAGAGACTGAAATCGATGTTCGTGCTGTATTCAGCATGCGCAGTAATGGCAACTGGTTTTACCAGTCAGGCAGCCTCTGAACAGCCGGAAGTAACAACAATCACAGAAACAAAAGGGGAAAATACGAATACACACACTGCTGTACAGGCGATATCACAGAATATCGTGGCATCTGCACAGGAAATGACGGATGCAAGCCAGCAGGTAATTGCAGACAATATAGCGAAAAAAGAAGAGGAAGAACGCCTCGCAAGAGAAAAGGCAGAGCAGGAAGCAAAAGAAAAAGCAGAACGCGAAGCAAGAGAAGCATACGTAAGAGCCAATCAGGAACTGCTTGCATCCATCATCTACTGCGAAGCAGGAAACCAGCCGTATGAAGGACAGGTTGCCGTCGGTGCGGTGATCATGAACCGTGTAAAGAGTGGAAGTTATCCGAATTCCATCGAAGAAGTCATCTATCAGTCCGGGCAGTTCGGACCGGCAGCGACCGGATGGCTGAACAGAGTGAGAAGTTCAAAGGGATATTCACAGACAGCTCTGCAGGCTGCTGTAGATGCGTTGAATGGCTCGAATCCGATTGGAAACTGTCTGTATTTTGATCAAGGCGGTGCCGGAATGAAGATCGGGGCACATTATTTCCACTAACATTTGTAGAAATAATATAGAAAGAAATGCATAAGGAATGGAGCCGGAGTTCTTCAGAAATTCGAAAGAAATCTTAAGAAAGCCGGAATTGACAATTGCATGACAAATGTATTACGATAAGAGGGCAAAAGTGTTAAACTTTTGTCCTTTTTGTCACCGCGCATTAGAAAAGATGACGATGGTAACTTACGCAGATAAGGACAGAGTTTGAAGTATGGGGAGAAGAAAGATTGTATAAGATTTTAATCGTGGAAGATGATGAAACAATAGCAGGCGGACTGAAAAACCATTTGGAAAAATGGAATTATCAGGCAGAATGTATGACGGATTTTAAAGACGTAATGGGAAAATTCGTGGAATTTGAGCCGCAGCTTGTGTTATTGGACATTGTGCTTCCATTTTTTAATGGATTTCACTGGTGTCAGGAGATCCGGAAGATCTCGAAGGTGCCGATCATTTTCCTGTCATCGGCGAATGATAATATGAATATTGTGATGGCAATGAATATGGGCGGCGATGAATTCATCGAGAAACCGTTTGACCTGAATGTGGTGACGGCAAAGGTGCAGGCCGTGTTAAGAAGAACCTATGAATTTCGTGGAACGGCAGATGTCATGGAGTGGAACGGTGCGATCCTGAATCTGGCAGATGCGACAGTTCTGTATCAGGACCAGAAACTGGAACTGAGCAAGAACGAATTCAAGATTCTGCAGATACTTCTGGAAAATACAGGGAAGATCGTAAGCCGTGAAAGTATTATGACGAGACTCTGGGACAGCAATGAATTTATTGATGACAATACACTGACGGTCAATGTGGCAAGACTTCGTAAAAAAATGGAACAGATTGGCCTTGGCGGAAAGATCATCACAAAAAAAGGAATAGGATATATGGTGGAGGCATGAAACTGTTAATAGCATTTTTTAAAGATAAAACAAGAGAGATCAGCCTTTATGCCGGAACGGTCGGAATATTTATTGTTGTAGCATTTCTTTATAATATCAGGATGGATGCGTTGAAATATGCACTGCTGCTGGTGATATTGTGGCTGCTCCTTTATGTAATAACGGAATATCATCGCTTCCGGAAGAAGCATCTTCTGCTGGAACGGTTTAAGAAGAGCACGCAGGAGTGCACAAAAGAACTTCCAGAGTGCAGGAATCTTCTGGAACTGGATTATCAGGAATTACTGGGGATCTTTGACGAAAAGATTCTGGAGTTGAAATCAGAGGCAAGAATCAAAGGCCAGGACTTAAGTGATTATTATGGTATGTGGGTGCATCAGATCAAGACACCTATCGCTGCGATGCACATATTGCTGCAATCGGTGGAAGATGAAAACCCGGCACTGCCGGAATTAAAAGAGATGAAGATGGAACTTTTTAAAATGGAACAGTATGTGGAGATGGTGCTGACGTATCTCCGCATGGAAGATATGTCTGGGGATCTGCAGTTTGAGAAGGTGTCTTTAGATAAGATTCTGAAACAATCTGTCCGGAAATATTCTCAGATGTTTATTCTTCAGAAGATCCGTCTGGATTACCGGCCGGTGGAACGAATAGTTCTTACAGATGAAAAATGGCTGGAGTTTGTGACAGAACAGATTCTGTCTAATGCTTTGAAATACACAAAGAATGGCGGCGAGATTAGAATCTGTCTGGAAGAAAAAAGAGGACGGGAGTGTCTGGTGATCGAGGATAATGGAATCGGTATTCAGGCAGAAGATCTTCCTAGAGTATTTGAAAAAGGGTTTACCGGATATAATGGAAGAGCAGATAAGAAGTCTACCGGGATTGGACTGTATCTTTGCAAAAAGATCATGGATAAGATGGGACATAAGATATGGATTGATTCAGAGGTGGGAAAAGGAACCCGTGTATATCTGGAATTGACAAGGAAAGAATGGAATCCGGAATAACGATCAGATAAAAAGAGAAAACCTTACAGGAATGTAAGATTAAACAGGGGAAATGTCACATGCTTCGATGGCAGGATATTTCCTCTTTTTTTATAATAGATACCGTAAAGAAGAAATCTTAAAAAGAAAGGAAGAAAAACTTGTGTCATTACTGGAAGTAAAAAATGTGAAGAAGATATATACGACTCGTTTTGGGAGCAATCAGGTAGAGGCTTTAAGAGATGTGAATTTTACGGTAGAACGCGGGGAATATGTTGCAATCATGGGAGAGTCTGGATCGGGAAAGACGACTTTGCTGAATATTCTGGCGGCACTTGATAAACCGACAGAAGGAAAGGTTTATTTAAAAGACAGGGATCTGGGAAAATTAAAAGAAAAAGAGATCGCAACGTTCAGACGTCAGAATCTCGGCTTTGTATTTCAGGATTTTAACCTGTTAGATACATTTTCATTAAAGGATAATATATTCCTGCCACTGGTATTATCCGGAAAGAAATATCCGGAGATGGAAAAGAGATTAAAACCGATTGCAGAAAAACTTGGAATTGAAAAACTACTGGAGAAATATCCATATGAGGTGTCCGGTGGGCAGAAACAAAGAGCTGCAATTGCAAGAGCGCTGATCACGAAACCACAGCTGATTCTTGCCGATGAACCTTCGGGAGCACTGGATTCGAAAGCGGCAGACAGTCTGATGAATCTTTTTACAACGATTAACCAGGAAGGTCAGACGATTGTTATGGTGACACATAGTGTGAAAGCGGCGAGTAGTGCGAAAAGGGTGCTTTTTATCAAGGACGGAAAAGTATTCCATCAGCTTTACAGGGGGAATCTTACGAACGAAGAAATGTATGAAAGAATTTCAGATACGCTGAAGATTCTTACCACAGGAGGTGAGGAGGATGAATAATTTCATCTATGAAAAACTTGCTGTGACCAATCTTAAGAATAACCGTAAGACCTATGTACCCTATATCTTTACAGGTGTTCTGACCGTCATGATGTTCTATATCATTGACGCACTGAGCAAGGGGGAAGGTATTACCCAGCATACATTGAAGATATGTCTTCAGTATGCAACGGGTGTGATCATTGTATTTGCAGTGATTTTTCTGTTCTATACGAATAGTTTCCTGATCAAACGACGAAAGAAAGAGATCGGAGTATACAATATTCTTGGAATGGGAAAGCGGCATATTGCACGAATGATGGCAGTTGAGACGATCCTGACGGCGGGAATCAGTATTCTTGGCGGTCTGGTGTTTGGAATAATATTTGGGAAACTGATGTATCTGCTGCTCCTTAAGATTCTGCACAATAGCGTAGATATGCAGTTTTCGGTTAATGGGACTGCAATTGTACAGACTGTCATATTATTTGCAGGAATTTTTCTTCTGACGTATTTATATAACATTTTACAGATACAGCTGGTGAATCCGGTGGAACTTCTGCACGGAGGCAATCAGGGGGAGAAAGAGCCGAAGAGCAGATGGCTGCTTGTGATCGTCGGTGTGGCGGCACTTGGCAATGGTTACTGGATTGCACTTACAACAGAGGCACCGTTAGAAGCACTTTTGAAATTCTTTGTTGCAGTGGTCTGTGTGATTATTGGAACTTATGCACTTTTTATTGCCGGAAGCATTGTGGTATTGAAAATACTCCGGAAAAATAAAGCTTATTATTATAATCCAAAGCATTTTACCAGTGTATCAGGCATGATCTATCGTATGAAACAAAACGGAGCGGGACTTGCGAACATCTGTGTGTTAAGTACGATGGTGCTGGTTATGGTATCCACAACGGTATCTTTGTATGCGGGAATGGAAGATATTCTGGACTCACGTTTTCCGAGAGATGTTTCAATTGTCTGCAATGAAGCCGATACAAATAATGAAGAGACTCTTCAGAGACTGATAAAAGAACAATGTGAGAAAGCAGGGGTAAAAATAACAGACAGAGTCCGGTACAGATATGGCAGTATGAATGCGGTTTTGAAAGGAAATAATCTGGAAAAGGTAGAGCAGTACTATCCGGACAATCATTTTTACTATGTAGAGATGATCACACAGGAAGAGTATAACCGGATAGAAAAACAGAATGTTTCGTTAAAGGAACAGGAGATACTGACCTATACCACGAACGGCAAATGTGGAAAAAAACAGATAAACATTGCAGGACAGAACTATCAGGTGAAAAAAGAACTGTCCGAGATGACGAGCCAGCCGAAGAGCACGGCAGAAATGTATAAGACATTATACATTGTATTTGCAAATGCAGAGCAGATTGAACGTATCGAGTCATTTTCTTATGCAGATAAATTCAACCTGAAGGGAGATGACGGAAAACAAAAAGAGACACTGGAACAGATACAGAACGAATTTTATGAAAAGTTTCCGGATGGAACGATGGAAAGCCGTATGTTAAGCCGTTCTTCTTTTTATGAATTGTACGGCGGACTGTTCTTTATTGGAATCTATCTGGGAAGTATGTTTATTATGGCAACGGTACTGATCATTTATTATAAGCAGATATCGGAAGGCTATGATGACAGGGAGCGTTACCAGATCATGCAGAAGGTTGGCATGAGTAAAAAAGAAGTGAAGCGTTCCATAAGAAGCCAGGTCTTAAGCGTATTCTTCCTGCCGTTGGTTGTAGCAGTGATCCATGTTGCAGTAGCCTTTAAAGTAATGACAAAAATTCTGGGAGTATTAAATCTTACGAATGTATCGTTGTTTGCGGTATGCACAATCATTACGATAGCGGTGTTTGCGGTATTCTATATCATCGTTTACAGTATAACCGCGAAAGAATATTACCGGATCGTGAATTAAGATTAAGGGTTTACCATTGACTTTGTATCTTTCAGGTTGTATTGTTGTTTTAGAATGTTTTACGAATCAAGGAGGAACTTAAAAATGACAAGAGAAGGCGAAAGAGAACTGGTAAAAGTGGAACATGTAAATGGCGGAGACGGTTATATTGTAAGAGAAGCAATGGTTACTTCGGAAGAAGTTGGAGAAGCCTGTAAGATGTATGCCAAGATTCATCTGGATCCGGGATGTGAAGTAGGATACCATTATCATCATGGTGAGACGGAGTCTTACTTCATTCTGACCGGACACGGAACTTATGACGATAACGGCGAAAAACAGCCGGCAAATCCTGGCGATCTGTTCCTGTGTAAAGACGGAGATGCACATGGAATTAAGAACACCGGTGATGAAGAACTTACCTTTATGGCATTGATCTTAAAAAAATAATATTGGAAAATATGAAAAACACCTGTCTGTAACTTGGATTATTTCAGGAATGATACCGGGCCGCAGACAGGTGTTTGTATTGCCATGCATTCGGAAGAAGCTGCCGGGGGCAGGTTCTCTGTATTGATTATAATGAACGGAATACATCCAGCAGCCGGTCATTATCCTCTGGATTCATAATGCAGAACCGTACATATTCTCCGTTCAGGCTTTCGAAAGAAGAACAGTCCCGGATCATGAGATTCTGGTGAATCGCTTTTTCAAAGACATCGAAAGAAGTGAGTCCTTCTTTTAAGATCTTTACAAGAACAAAGTTGGCATAAGCCGGGTAAATCTTTACGGTATCCAGTCCGGAAAGCTCTGTGCACATTCTGGTGCGCTCAGAATCAATGAGAGACCAGGTTTTCTGAATATAATCGGTATCTTTCAACATCCGTTCACCGGCGTAAGCCCCGATACTGTTCAGGCTCCACGGATTCTGGTGGGTAAGAAGTGTCTGAAGAAATGCCTGATTACTGGTGAGACCATAACCAAAGCGAAGTCCAGGTGCGGCGAAGAACTTGGATACACCGCGGATGACCATGAAGTTGTCGAATTCCGGTACAAGAGAAACTGCAGAGAGGGAAGTGCCTTCCGGTGCGAATTCGATATAAGTCTCATCGATCATAACGAAGATACCAAGTGACCGGCATACGGTTAACAGCTTTTTCATATCAGCGGTACTGATGGCTGAAGAGGTCGGGTTGTTCGGATTACAGATGATCAGAAGATCAATATCACTTTTCAGTGTATCGGTCAGATCGGAAATATCCAGTCTGAAATCCTGTTCTTCTTTCAGATTATAATATTCCAGTGTGCCGCCGACCAGATTCAGCTCTCTTGCATATTCGGAATAGGTCGGTCCCAGAAGCAGCGCCCTTTTTGGTGCGCGCTGGCTGATCAGGAGTGAGATAAGCTCCGTAGAACCATTTCCGACAACAATATGTTCCGGCGAGGTATTGGTATATGCAGCAATTGCTTTTTTCAGATCTGTATAATCTCTGTCTGGATAACTGCTGATGATATCCAGATGTTCTGCGAGATCTTTTTTTACCTGTCCGGATAATCCGAGCGGGTTTACATTGGCGCCGAACAAAACAATCTTTTCCTTATCAAGGTGATAATAATCTGCGATCTTTTCCAGATCGCTTCCGTGAAATTCTGGTTTTTTTTTCATAATTTTCCATCCTATCGACACAATTTTGATATTTTCTCTTTCCGGCATTGCCATTCGTTGACAAACAATGCTATAATTTATTATAGTATGTTTTAAGAAAAAAGCAACGAAAGAAGCAGGTGTAGGACTTGAAAAATAAAATCCAAAAATTTTCAAAAGGCGACTTTCAGTTGATACGACCTGATGTTATATTCGATGAGACGAATCTGGTGCTCATTATAGGTGAAGGGGAAGTATACAGGGGAAGTTTTACAATGAGGGCGAATAATGAAGGCAGAATACGAGGACTCGTTTACTCGTCTTCTTTTCGTGTTCATTTTAAGGACCAGGGATTCGAGGGAAATCCGTCGAGGGTTGAGTTTACATATGACGGACGTGGGCTTCGTCCGGGACATGTAGAAGAAGGTAAATTTACGATCGTATGCAGCGGTGGTGAATATGAACTGTCGTTTACAGCTATTATAGAAAAACCATATGTGATGACAACGTATGGAAAAGTACAAAGCACAGATGATTTCCGAAAACTTGCGATCAAAGATTTTTCGGAAGCAGGAAGATTATTCCGGTCTAAAGAATTCTATGAGATTTTAAAATATGAAAATGAACGTACTTTCTATCTTTATGACAATATGCGTAAATGGTCTCTCAGTGAGCAGGCGATGGAAGAATTCATGGTGGGAATCAAGCAGAAAGAATGCATTTTCCTGACATTGCAGGGAGAAGGAATGCTGTTTGAAGATCTGACTGAGTCAACTAAAGGAACTTTGACTCTGATGAAGAATACCTGGGGATATATGCCGATCAAGATTGAGACAGTAGGAGATTTTATCCGGGTATCAAGACCGGAAATCAGTACAGAAGATTTTGTGGGAAATGCACATGAGATAGAATATGTGGTAAGAGCAGAGAAGCTTCATGGAGGACGTAATTACGGAGCACTGAAATTTGTGACACCGTATGAGACACTGACATATGAAGTGGAAGTACTGCAGAATCAGGAATATGACGAAGATCACAGGATGCCGGAACTTCTGATGGCACAGATCGTAAAAGAATATGTAGGCTATATGGCAGGAAGAGTAAGCAGAGATCATTGGGTGGACAGTGCGATCGAGAAGATGGTTACACTTCGCAAATTAGAACCACTCAATGAGGTATACCAGCTCATGCTGGCTAATATTTATCTGCTTGGAGAGAAGATAGAAGAAGCCAAATGGATTCTGGAGAATTATAATTATAACCGGTTTGCAATCGGGAAAGATCCACTGACAAACTGTTATTATCTTTACCTGACTGCAAAAATCCGTGGAGACGTGAATTATGAAGAACGGGTACTGGATGAGGTTGGAAAGACATATATGCGTCATCAGGATTCCTGGTGGCTGCTTTATATGATCCTGAATCTGGATACACGCTATAAAAATCCGTACAAACGTCTGGAAGTTCTGGAACAACAGTTTGAATATGGAATTCATTCGGTTATGTTCTATCTGGAAGCATATCTGTGTTATCAGGAAAAGCCAACGCTTCTTAAAAAGCTCGGAACATTCGAGATACAGGTGTTGAATTTTGCTACAAAATACCGGATGATGACAAAAGAACTGGCCCTTTATATTTCAAATTTTGCCAGCCAGCAGAAGAAATACAGTGATAATCTTTTCAGAATCCTGGAAAGAATCTATAAGATGTACGATGAACCGATGATCCTTAATACAATCTGTACACTTCTGATCAAAGGAAATAAAACAGAGAAAAAGTATTTCTTCTGGTATCAGAAGGCAGTAGATTCGGATCTTAAGATCGCACAGCTTTATGAATACTATATGATGACAATTGATGAGGACAGTGCACACGGACCGCTTCCAAAATCACTGGTATTGTATTTTATGCATGGAAATGCACTGGATTATAAAAAAGCGGCATATCTCTATGCAAGTCTTGTGATTCATGAGGAACAGGCTGGAGATCTGTATCTGAATTACCGGGAACAGATGGTAGCATTTACATGGGAACAATTGATGAAGCGCCATATTACAGAATCACTGCGCACTTTATATAAACGCTTCTGCAAAGAAGATGAGATGTCTGCGGAGCGTATGGAGGCGATGCGTGACATTTGTTATTCCTATGAAGTAAGAACAAAAGTACGTGGTATGAAGTGCGTTCTGGTTATTGAAAAGGACGGCTCTGTCCGTCAGCGTATTCCTTATGACGAGAAGAATGGGGCAATTATATATCTGTATGACAAGGAATCAAGAATTGTCTGGGAGTCTGTGGAGGGAAGACACTATACGGATTCGATTCCGTATGAGACCAAGCGTCTGTTCTATGAACCACGTTTTGTAGATATGTGCCGAAAGTATGCGGCATCTACGGGATTCTGGAATCAGGAGCCGGAAAAAGAAAAACCAGATTATGATAAGATCCTGGCAAAAGGAATCGATGCATTTGATGATAAAGATGTATTTCTGGTATGCAGCCGGAGGATCAGAGAAGAAAATTATACAGAAGATGATTTTCTAAGTTATCTTGCGTTTGAGATGTTCAGACGCGGCCAGTATGATAAAGTGACACTGACATATCTGGCGGAGTATTATTGCGGTGCAATCGGTGATATGAAACGGCTGTGGAAAGTGCTGAAGCAGTATGGTGTGCCATCATATAAGGTCAGCGAAAGAATTATCACTCAGATGGTATTTGCAGAGACGTTATATAAAGAAGAGCATATATTTGAAGATTATTATCTGTCGGATAATGTATATTTCCGTCTGAAGCAGGCATATCTTGCATATGTATCCAGAGAATATATCGTATACGGACGTAATCTGGAAAAATGTGTATTTGAAATAATTGCAAACGAATGTGAAGAGAAAGAAGATCTGCCGGATGTATGTAAGATTGCACTCTTGAAGTATTATTCAGATAAAGAATATTCTGAGGAAATGGCGGCGGTCCTTCATCAGGTAATAAGAGAAATGTGTGAAAAACAGCTGGTATTCCCATATTACCTGAAATATCCGGAAGAATGGTTAAGAGAAGTACAGCTTTATAATAAGGTTATGGCAGCATATCGTTGTAAGCCGGGAGGAAAGGTAAGGCTGTACTATAAGATGAAGCAAAAAGAAAGAGAAGAACTTGGATACAGAGCAGAAGCCATGATGCCTGTATATGAGAATCTTTATGTAAAGCAGTTTGTGCTTTATGATGATGAGTCTGTAAGCTATTATTTCCAGGAGTCCGGAAATGGAGAAATGATCACTACAGATAAGAAGACACTGGAAACTGATAAAGAACGCATTTACGCGGGAAAATATCAGCAGTTGAATGAAATGACAGGTATGGACTCTGAGGCAGAACGCAAAAAAGCTATGCTGGAATTCGAGGAAGAAGAACAGATGGCGAATCAGATATTTAAGATATATTAATGAAGAAAGGAGGAGATGATAATGAAAAAAGGAAGTATTCTGGGAGTTGATCTGAATGAAAAAAGCTGTCAGATCAGCTACTATGATGAGAATAAAGAAGAGCCGGAAACGATGGAGGCAGCAGTAGACAATTATCAGATTCCTCTGATACTGGGATATTATAAAGACCGATGGGTTTACGGACAGGAAGCAAAACGGTTAAAAGAAGCAGGAGAAGGAGACATTGTCACACATCTGTTCCGGAAGGCCGTGAAAAGAAAAAAAGTACGTGTAGGAGAAAAGATACATGACGGAGTATGGCTCCTTGCCAAATTTGTCAGTCTGATGCTGAAAAAGTTTGAAAAGATTGATTATATTACATTTTCTGTTCCATATACGAATGTGGATATGTCAAAGATGTTAAAGGGGATCGGTAAACATATAGGTGTGCCCGGAGAGTGTGTGTTCGTACAGGATTATAAGGAAAGCTTTTGCCAGTATATGTTCTATCAGCCAAAAGAACTGTGGCAGTATGAATCGGCGTTATTCTACTGCGATGCACAGGAGATACGTGCATATATGCTCAGACGTCTGAATACAGTGAGCACAAAAAGCAGAGACATGTTCGTAACAGTAGAAGAAGTTGCCAATGCACATATGAGGGAACTTGAGGCTATTTATCCTGTGCTGAATGTGGACAAGGCGAAGGATGCCGATGAAAGCTTTAAATCATTTATTCAGAATGTGTTTGATAAAAAAGTAGTATCGTCGGTTTATCTGACAGGGGAGGGGTTTGAAAATAACTGGTATCCGAATTCTCTGAAGGTGTTATGTAACGGAAGAAGGGCCTTTCTCGGAAATAATCTTTACAGTAAAGGTGCCTGCTATTCGTCCATGCGTTATGCAGACCCTTATGACGATGGACCGATTTATCTTGATGGGACGAAGATGACAGAACAGATTTGTCTGCGCATGCGTATTGCGGGGCAGGAAGGCTGGTATCCGATCGTTGCATGGGGAACACATTGGTATGAAGCTGACGGACAGTGGGAAGTAATACTGGAAGATACATCTGATATTGAGATTCATATAGAGTCACTGGATGGAGAAGATCTTAAAGTGGAAACTGTTTCTTTGGAAGGACTTCCGGAACGTACGGATTATTCGTTGAGGCTTCAGATAGAAGTGATGTTTCTGGATGAGCGTACGTGCAGACTTCGTTTCAAAGATGTGGGATTTGGCGAGTTCTATCCGGCATCAGACTTCTTTGTAGAAAAGGAATTACATTTAGGAGGTATCAATGGGCAGTTTAATTCTTTGTCATAAAAAACGGGCCAAAAGACCTTTCGAAATATCCAGGGTGCACATGCGGATTTATACAATCGAAGAATTGTGCTATTACATCTGCAATAATCTGTATCTGATTGATTATACAATTGTGAACGAACGATTATGCAGATGGATCGGTGATGAACTGGAACTTCCGGAATTGTCATCCGAACTTCGAAGACTTCTCCGGGAAAATGGTTCCATGGAAGAATTTGTACTTACGATTCTGAAAGAATCTAATATATATGCGGCAGCTGAGATCCACAAAATGCAAAGTGTTCTGGAGCAGCTGCAGTCACAGAGAGATGTAGAAAAAGAAAAATATAAGGCAGACAGCTTACAGAACAGTAAAGAATATGAATCGGCGATTCTTGTATATCAGTCTATTATTAACAGAGATTGGGATGAATCGGTAGATAAGAAGTTTTATGGGCGTGTATATGCGAGTATGGGGGCAGCATACGGGCATCAGTTTTTGTATAAAGAGGCTGCAAAAGCTTATCAGGAAGCGTATAAGATATGTGAACAGCCAGATATGTTAAAAGCATATCTCTATAGCTGCTACAGAGCGCTTCCTCATGAAGAATATATTAAGTTGTTGTCGGGAAATCCGGTGCTTCTAAGTCTCGATACTGTGATACAGAATGAAATAGACCAGACTAAAAAAGAAATTGGTCTGGATATTCCGGAAGAAAAGCTGGAAGAATGGAAAAAGGAATACCGCAGGATTGACAAACACCGCAGAATATGATAATATATCCAAAGATTTTAGTGTGATAAAGTAATCAACTGCTAAACTAGTAAAAGAGTGTAGTGGCTGTTTGGCACACGTAAAAGGAATACAGGAGGATATATGTAATGAAAAAGAGATTAGTACTGCTCCTTGTTACGGCAATGGCAGCTACAACGGTATTGGCAGGATGTGGAAGTAAAGATTCCAGTTCATCTGATAATGGGAAGAAATCGTCAAAAGAAGCAAAGGTAGAGAATGATGATGATACATTGATCGTTGGATTTGATGCTTCTTTCCCGCCATATGGATATAAAGACGACAGCGGAGAATATGTTGGATTCGACCTCGATCTTGCACAGGAGGTATGTGACAGAAACAACTGGAAACTGGTAAAACAGCCAATTGACTGGGATTCCAAGGACGCGGAACTGAATTCCGGGACGATAGACTGTATCTGGAATGGATTTACTATGAACGGTCGTGAAGATGATTACACGTGGTCAGATCCATATATTGATAACAAGCAGGTTGTAGTAGTCAGAAGTGATTCCGGTATTGATGATTTTGCCGGGCTGAAGGGAAAGCATGTGGAAGTACAGACGGATTCTTCCGCACTTGCGGCACTGGAAGGGGATCAGAAAGATCTGGCGGCAACATTTGCAGATCTGAATCAGGTTGCTGAATATAATACAGCATTCATGGATCTGGAATCTGGTGCATGCGATGCAATTGCAATGGATATCGGAGTTGCGAACTATCAGGTGAATTCAAGAAAAAATCCGGATGATTATAAGATCCTGGATAAAGAAATTTCATCTGAACAGTATGCGGTTGGATTCAAAAAAGGAAATACAGAGCTGAAAGATAAAGTCCAGAAGACACTGGATGAAATGGCAGAAGACGGAACAGTGGATAAGATTGCAGAAAAATATGCAGATTACGGAGTTCCGGGAGCTCTTTGTATAGGAAAGAACGGTAAGTAAAATGAAGGGGCCAACCCCGGAGGGGATTGGCTCTTTTTTACTCGCTTGAAAGAACTGGAGGATGTAACAGATGGAGATAGGAACACTGATAAGAGAGCTTGGTGGAGGAATGTGGATTTCGGCAGAGATATTTATCCTGACATTACTCTTTTCGCTGCCTCTTGGACTAGTAGTTGCATTTGGCAGAATGTCGAAGATCGCACCGGTCAGATGGATTTCAAAATTATACATATCAATTATGAGAGGAACACCGCTGATGCTGCAGCTTATGGTGGTGTATTTCGGACCTTATTATCTGTTTGGAATGCGAATTTCCACAGGATATCGTATGACAGCAGTACTGATTGGTTTTGCAATTAATTATGCGGCATATTTTGCAGAAATTTACAGAGGCGGAATTGAAGCAATTCCGGTGGGACAGTATGAAGCGGCAAAGGTGCTTGGGTATTCGAAAGGTCAGACATTTTTCCGTATTGTATTTCCACAGGTGTGTAAACATATTCTGCCTGCCGTGACGAATGAGATCATTACATTGGTAAAAGATACTTCACTTGCATTTGTATTGGCGGTAACTGAGATGTTTACTATGGCAAAGCAAATCGCAGCGGCACAGACCTCTATGGTTCCATATATCGCAGCCGGTATCTTCTATTATGTGTTCAACCTGCTGGTTGCGATGATCATGGAGAAGATTGAAGAAAAATTGAATTATTACCATTAGGAGGAATAGACCATGAGTCTGCTTGAAATGAAAAATATTAAAAAAAGCTTTAATGGAGTAGAAGTTCTGAAAGACATTTCTCTAAAGGTAGAAAAGGGAGAAGTTCTGGGTATTATCGGCCCGTCGGGTTCCGGTAAATCGACACTTCTTCGGTGTGCGACAGGACTTGAGACTGCGGATGCGGGAGAGATTCATTACGAAGGAACATTCGGACTCGTATTTCAGAACTTTAATCTGTTCCCGCATTATTCGGTGATGAAGAATATTACAGATGCGCCGATCAAAGTGCAGAAGCGTAAGAAAGAAGAGGTTTATAAAGAAGCAAGAGAGCTTTTAAAGAAGATGGGACTTTCCGATAAGGAAAATGCATATCCATGTCAGTTATCGGGCGGACAACAGCAGCGTGTATCGATTGCGAGAGCACTTGCGCTGAATCCGGACATTCTGTTCTTTGATGAGCCGACGTCGGCATTAGATCCGGAACTTACTGCAGAGATTCTGAAGGTCATTCGTGAACTTGCAATGGAACATATGACGATGGTAATTGTCACCCATGAGATGAATTTTGCGAGAAATGTATCTGATCATGTGATTTTTATGGACGGGGGAGTGATCGCAGTGGAAGGAACTCCGGAGGAAGTATTTGATTCATCGAATGAAAGAATGAAAGAATTTCTGGGGAAATTCAATGATTAATCGTCATGCGTTCAAAAGAGATTGTATGTTAAAATTCTAATGAATAAAACACAATTATAAGTAGAACTTATTAAAAGGTGCGCTATAAATAATGTATCGGTACGAGTACAAGGCAGGTGGAAATATTGCTTTTCCTTCTGCCTTGTATTATACTAATATAGCAAAATGCTTTTTAAAGACAGTTTTGACAAATGAAAAATTTGAAAAGAATGGAGTCTGCATTTATGAGTGAATTTGAAAAAGTAACAACAGGACTGGGTGAAGAATGCGGTGTGTTTGGAGCCTATGATATGGATGGCGGAGATGTTGCACCATCTGTTTATTATGGACTTTTTGCATTGCAGCACAGAGGACAGGAAAGCTGTGGTATTGCGGTGACGGATACATATGGAGAGAGGAAAGTACATTCCAAGAAAGGCCTTGGACTGGTAAATGAAGTATTCGATGAAGAGTCGCTTCAGGAACTGAAGGGAAATCTTGGTGTCGGACATGTCAGATATTCGACGGCGGGCGGTTCCAGAGCAGAAAATGCGATGCCGCTGGTTATTAATTATGTGAAAGGGATTCTTGCGATCGCACATAATGGTAACCTGACCAATGCAATCGAGCTTCGCCATGAACTGGAGTACACAGGCGCAATTTTCCAGACAACGATTGATTCTGAAGTGATTGCATATCATATTGCCAGAGAACGTCTGAATGTAAAGAAGGCAGAAGACGCGGTGAAAAATGCGATGAAGAAGATCAAAGGTGCATATGCGCTGGTTGTTACCTCGCCGAGAAAATTGATCGGAGCAAGAGATCCGTTCGGACTGAAACCGCTCTGTATCGGAAAGAGAGATAATACATATTTCCTTGCTTCCGAAAGCTGTGCGATTGCTGCCGTTGGCGGAGAATTCGTAAGAGATGTAGAGCCTGGAGAAATTGTAAGCTTCACAAAACATGGAATGAAATCGGATAAATCCATGGCGATCGATCCGAAGAAGCAGGCAAGATGTATTTTTGAATATATATATTTCGCAAGAATGGACAGTGTGATTGATAATGTTAATGTCTATCATGCAAGAATTGTTGCGGGAAAGGCACTGGCAGAGTCGTATCCGGTAGACGCTGATCTGGTTGTTGGCGTGCCGGATTCCGGACTGGTTGCGGCAAAAGGATATTCGGAACAGTCTGGTATCCCGTATGGAATGGCATTCCATAAGAACAGTTACGTCGGAAGAACATTTATTAAGCCAAAACAAAGCCAGAGAGAAAGCAGTGTAAAGATTAAGCTGAATGTAATTGAAGAGGTTGTAAAAGGAAAACGTATTGTTATGGTGGATGATTCTATTGTACGTGGAACAACCTGTGCGAATATCATTAAGATGCTCAAGAAGGCCGGAGCAAAGGAAGTGCATGTAAGAATCAGTTCCCCACCGTTCTTACATCCATGTTATTTCGGAACAGATGTGCCTTCAAATGAACAGTTGATCGCGCATTCTCATACAACGGAACAGATCCGTGAGATGATCGGGGCAGATTCGCTTGGATATATGGAAGTTGAAAAGCTGAAAGATATGGTTGGAGATCTGGCATTCTGTGATGCATGTTTCACGGGAAATTACCCGATGGAAGTACCGGGAAGAGATATTTCACTGGCGTTTGAATAAAAAACAGGTTAAAATAGTCAGGTAGAAGAATTGATGAAGGAGATTATGAGTATGAGTAACGACAGATATACAAGTCCACTTTCAGAAAGATATGCAAGCAAAGAGATGCAGTACATTTTTTCGCCGGATAAGAAGTTCCGCACATGGAGAAAACTCTGGATCGCTCTTGCAGAGACGGAAAAAGAACTGGGACTTGATATTACAGATGAACAGATTGAGGAATTAAAAGCACATGCAGATGACATCAATTATGATGTGGCAAAAGAAAGAGAAAAAGTAGTCCGCCATGATGTAATGTCTCATGTATACGCATATGGAAAACAGTGTCCGAAGGCAAAAGGAATCATCCATCTTGGAGCAACTTCCTGCTATGTAGGTGATAATACAGATATCATCCTGATGTCAGAAGCACTGGAGATCGTCAGAAAGAAACTGATCAATGTGATCGCCGAACTTGCAAAGTTCGCAGATGAACACAAGAATCTTCCGACACTGGCATTCACACATTTCCAGCCTGCACAGCCTACTACAGTAGGTAAGAGAGCAACGCTTTGGATGCAGGAATTTATGATGGATCTTGAAGATCTGGAATATGTGAAGGGAAGCTTAAAACTTCTTGGATCTAAGGGAACGACAGGAACACAGGCAAGTTTCCTGGAACTCTTTGACGGAGATCAGGAGACGATCGATAAGATTGATCCGATGATCGCCAAGAAGATGGGATTTGAGACCTGCTATCCGGTATCAGGACAGACTTATTCACGTAAGGTAGATACCAGGGTTGTGAATGTACTTGCAGGTATCGCAGCAAGTGCCCATAAGATGTCCAATGATATCCGTCTCCTTCAGCATCTGAAAGAGATTGAAGAACCGTTTGAGAAGACACAGATTGGATCTTCTGCAATGGCATATAAGAGAAACCCGATGAGAAGTGAAAGAATTGCTTCACTTTCCAGATATGTGATGGTGGATGCCATGAACCCGGCAATCACTTCTGCGACACAGTGGTTTGAAAGAACACTTGATGATTCAGCAAACAAACGTCTCAGCGTACCAGAAGGATTCCTTGCAATTGACGGTATTCTGGACTTGTGTCTGAATGTAGTAGACGGACTGGTTGTATATCCGAAAGTTATTGAAAAGAGACTTATGTCAGAACTTCCGTTCATGGCTACAGAGAACATCATGATGGACGCTGTAAAAGCCGGTGGAGACAGACAGGAACTTCATGAGAGAATCCGTGAATTATCTATGGAAGCAGGACGTAATGTAAAAGAAAAAGGACTGGATAATAACCTGCTTGAACTGATCGCAGCAGATCCGGCATTCAACCTTTCACTGGAAGAATTGCAGAAGACAATGGATCCTGCCAAATATGTAGGACGTGCACCGGTACAGGTGGAGGCATATCTGAATAATGTGGTAAATCCGATGCTGGAAGCAAATAAGGAAATCCTTGGCGTAACAGCGGAAATCAACGTATAAAAGATATAAAGAAACTGCTAAAAAAGTGGTATCTCGAGTGTGGCGAGATGCCACTTTCTTTTCTTAAGTACGTGCTTTATAATCATATATATGAACTATAAGTGAAATGTCAGGGAAGAAGGTGGATAGATGGGAATGAATATACAAAAGAGTGCCGGTGTAAAAGCAGATACATTTATATTAAAACGTAATAACATGGACAGACGGATCCGAATGGATGTGGCTATGTTGATTATATTGGCAATTTGTACCCGTCTTGTCGCAGGAATAATGAATATGGAGAAGATGGATGCTTATACAGGATCCGGTGAAGGATTCTGCAAAGCAGTATCGGAAAGTCATGGCGTGGATATGGTAAAAGATTGTTTTGAATTAGAAACTCAGAAGGTTTTGGATGTAAAGAAAACTGCGAAAAGTGTATGTAAGTCTGTGACGATAAAGAAAACGATGCAGGATGTAATAAGACCGACGGAAACAGAAGAAATAATTCCGGAAGTAAAAGGTGTTCCGGAAGCAAAAGATGGGAAAGCTGCATGGGCAAATATGGACTCCGCGAAAACAGAGACCATAACGCAGGAAACAGAGACCATAACGCAGGAAACAGTTACGGATAAGAGTGTCCCGGAATCTATAACAGGAAAAATAACAGAAGAACCTGCAGGAGAACCAATGACAGACGACTTGTTGAACCTGGAAGGCTTTAAGGTGAATTCAGAAGGCGTGATAGAAGGATATGAGAATCTGGATCTGATTCTGTGTGATGGGATGATCATCTTTCCGGCAGATGAAAGATGCAGCGGAATAGGAGAACATGCACTGGATGGAATTCCGGATGCGGTAGAAGTCTATATTCCGGCGAATATTACTTTTGTTGCACCAGGAGTATTGGAGAAGATAGGCGGACTTATGTATATTGAAGTTGCACCGGATAATCCGGTGTATGAAAGCCGGGATGGGATGCTTTACAACAAGGAAGGAGAACTTATAAGCCGGCCGAATGGAAGATGATATAATTTGGGTAAAAAGGGTGTGCGAAAAGCACATCTTTTTTGCGGAAAAATGCTCTAGGATTTTAGAATGACAGGTGTTATAATAGGCAGGGTCAAGAATCAAAAAAGGAGCAGAACGAAAAATGAATATTCGACAGGTGACAGACGGGAAAGAAGATTATATAGAATTACTTCGAGCTGGTGACCCGGATGAATCCAGAATTCGAAAATTGCTGGAAAAAGGAGAACTGTTCTTACTGGAAGAACACGGAAAGCTCCGCACACTTTGTATAGTGATATTTTCAGAAGAAAAGAAATGTGAGATTAAGAATATCGTAACCATAAAAAAGGATCAGGGAAAAGGTTACGGCAGATATATGATACATTATATATGTGAACATTACTGTGCGCAGTATGACTGGGTATATATGAAGAAGGAACGTTGCCTGGACATCATGGAATTTTGCGAAAAATGCGGATTTTCCGATGAAGATGAGAAATATCTGAAAAAAGAACTGATGTCTGAGATTGATACAAAACGTGTGATCAATCTCGCGATGGAAGCAGGACGGATGCTTCTGAAAAACGGAGGAGAAATTTTTCGTGTGGAAGAGACGATGATGCGGATCTGTCATAGATTTGGAGTGAAATATGTAGATTTATTCACATTGAGTCACGGACTCTTTATTTGTGCAGGAACTGATAAAGAAAAATTATATACAAAAGTTAAACAAGTACCGCTTTCTTCTACACATCTGGGGATCGTAGCGGAAGTAAATGATCTTTCCAGAGAAATTGCTGCAGGGCATGTAGGGATAGAAGAGGCCTGGAAAAAATTAAAACAGATAAATAAAATGCCGACAAAAAGGATATCCTATCAGATTGCAGCCGCAGGTTTGAGTGCTGGGGGACTGGGATATCTGTTGGGAGGAACACCGATGGAGGCGTTTGTGGCGATTTTTGTCGGCTGTGCCGTGTTTGCGTGGTCATTGTTTGCAGAAAAATACGGAATTTCCAAAATCCTGGTTCACATTGTAGGAGGAATTATTATTGCTTCGATGGCGTTGGCAGCAATGCAGATACCGGCATTTGGAAATCTGCGGATGGAAGGAATTGTAACAGGCGGAATCATGCCATTGGTACCGGGACTTGCTTTTGTAAATGCAATCCGTGATCTGGCGGACAGTGATTATCTGGCGGGTACAGTGAAGATGATTGATGCGGTCATGGTATTTGTATATATTGCAATCGGAGTCGGGGCAGCTCTGGCGGTTTATCATCATGTGTTGGGAGGCGTTTTGTGATGGTCATAAAAATTGTAGCAAATCTGGCGTGTTCGTTTATCGGGACGATAGCATATGCGGTCATGTTCCAGGTGCCCAGAAGATTTTATATAGGATGTGGAATTACGGGATCGGTGGGCTGGATGATATATAAGCTCGCTTCTGTATATTGTTCTGTTGCGGTAGCATCATTTATTGGAACAGTGTGTACTGTGCTGGTGGCAAGAATGTTGACGGTACGGCTTAAGTGTCCTATTACAATTTTTCTGATTTCGGGAATTATCACGTTAGTACCGGGTGCCGGAATATATTTTACGGCATATTATCTGGTGACCAATCAGCTTGCTATGGCAGCAGTAAAAGGATTGGGAGCGGTAAAAGTGGCTTTTGCAATCGTGCTTGGAATTGTGTGTATCGTATCTATTCCGAGAGAAGTTTTCCAGAAAGAATACTGGATCGAGAGAAAACTCAAAAAACAGCAAAAAGGAAAGATATGATAGAAAAGGTTGCTGTCAGTTACAGACTTGTGCTACAATGAAAGGACGGATAGTGTTCTAATGTATGTAGTAATACATAGATTTCATACATTTAAAAACAATAAGAAACAGGAGATAATGATAGTTATGAGTAAGGTAAGAACAAGATTTGCACCAAGTCCTACAGGAAGAATGCATGTAGGAAACTTAAGAACAGCGTTGTATACTTATTTGATCGCAAAGCATGAAGGCGGAGATTTTATTCTCCGAATTGAGGATACAGATCAGGAACGTTTTGTGGAAGGAGCACTGGATATTATTTATCATACTCTGAAAGAAACAGGACTGGTTCACGACGAAGGTCCGGATAAAGATGGAGGAGTAGGTCCATATGTACAGAGTGAACGTAATGCACAGGGAATTTATCTGAAATATGCAAAACAGCTGATTGAACAGGGGGATGCTTATTATTGTTTCTGCGATAAAGAGCGTCTGGAATCGCTGAAGAGTAAAGTTTCAGATGAAGATGGCGGAACAGAGATTGTTGTATATGACAAGCACTGCCTGCATTTAAGTAAAGAAGAGGTTGAGGCGAATCTCGCAGCGGGAAAACCACATGTTATCCGTTTTAACATGCCTACAGAAGGCACAACAACATTCCATGATGAGATTTACGGAGATATTACAGTGCCGAATGAGGAACTGGACGATCTGATCCTGATCAAGTCAGACGGATATCCGACATATAATTTTGCCAATGTTGTCGATGATCACCTGATGGGAATCACACATGTAGTGCGCGGTAATGAATATCTGTCATCTGCACCGAAGTATAATAAGATTTATGAAGCTTTTGGATGGGATGTACCGGTATATGTTCATTGCCCGCTTATTACAGATGAGAACCATAAGAAACTGAGTAAACGTTGCGGACACTCTTCTTACGAAGATCTGATCGAGCAGGGATTTGTGACAGAGGCAGTTGTAAACTACGTAGCACTTCTTGGATGGTCACCGGAAGGAAATCAGGAGATCTTCTCACTGGAAGAACTGGTAAAAGCATTTGATTTCCATCGAATGAACAAGTCACCGGCTGTATTTGATCTTGGAAAACTGAAGTGGATGAATGGGGAATATATCAAGGCTATGGACTTCGATAAGTTTTATGAAAGAGCCGAGAAGTATGTCCGCGATGTTATTACAAAAGATTATGATCTGAAGAAAATTGCAGCACTGGTAAAATCAAGAATTGAGATTTTCCCGGATATCGAGGAACAGATTGATTTCTTTGAAGCAGTACCGGAATATGATACAGCTATGTACTGCCATAAAAAGATGAAAACGAATGAAGAAAATTCACTGGAAGTATTAAAAGAAGTTCTGCCGCTGCTGGAAGCTCAGGAAGATTACAGCAATGATGCATTATTTGCACTTCTTAAAAAGTATGTTGATGAGAAGGGCGTGAAAGTAGGATATGTAATGTGGCCAATCCGTACTGCAGTTTCCGGAAAACAGAGCACGCCGGGTGGTGCAACAGAGATTATGGAAATTCTTGGAAAAGAAGAATCTGTAAAACGTATTAAAGACGGAATTGAATTATTAAGCAAGTAAGGGGATTCTATGAGTTTAAATCATGCTCAGACAGAGGCAGTCGCCCATAATAAAGGACCATGTATGGTCCTTGCCGGTCCCGGTTCAGGGAAAACTCTAACCATTGCAAAGAGAATAGAATATCTGATCATGAAGCATAAGGTAAGGCCAGAAGAGATTCTGGTCATTACCTTTACTAAGTATGCGGCTTGGGAGATGAAAAACAGGACCCGAAGTATATGTGGTCCTTCTTCTTATGCAGTAACATTCGGCACATTTCATGGAATATATTATGGAATTTTGAAATGGGCGTATCGCCTGAATCAGTCGAATCTTTTATCGGATGAAGAAAAGTACAGGATATTAAGAGAAATTTTACCCGGAATTGACTGGGATCAGGAACCGGAGGCAGATGAAGAAAAAGATTATCTGCAGGAACTGGCGATCGAGATAGGAAATGTAAAAAATAACTGTATGGATATTGAAGAATATGAGCCGGTGAAATATACGACAGAGAAATTCCGCAAACTGTACAGAACCTATGAGGAGACAAAAAAGAAATATCGTAAAATTGATTTTGAGGATATGCTGATACAGTGCAGAGATCTTTTTATGAAACGGCCGGATATCCTGAAAAAATGGCAGGAAAAATTTCAGTATATTCTTGTAGATGAATTTCAGGATGTGAATCAGGCACAATATGATGTGGTACGGATGCTGGCGGCGCCTCAGGACAATCTGTTTGTGGTAGGGGATGATGATCAGTCAGTGTATGGATTCAGAGGGGCAAAGCCGGGAATCATGATGGAATTTATGAAGGATTATCCAAAGGCCAGACAGATCCTTCTGGATGTCAATTATCGCAGCAGCGGATATATTGTAAAAGGGGCTCTGCGTGTGATCGGAAATAATAAAATCCGGTTTGAAAAAAAGATAGAGGCATTCAGGAAACCAGATGAGACAGTTCATGTTCAGGAAGTAAAAGATCCGGTGCAGGAAGCGGAATATGTGTTGGAAAGGATTCGCGAATACCGGGAAAAAGGTGTATCGTATACGGAAATGGCTGTATTGTACAGGACAAATGTGGATGCAAGGGCAATGTCAGAACTGATGACGGAGTATCAGATCCCGTTTGTGATGAAAGAACATCTGAATAACATTTATGAGCATTTTATAGCACTTGATATGATCAGTTATCTCCGTTTGTCACAGGGAGAATATGACAGAAAATATTTTCTCCAGATTGCGAACCGGCCAAACCGCTATCTTACAAGAGAGAGTATGAAGACGGGAAATGTTTCTTATGAATCACTCCGGAGATATTACCGGGATAAAGACTGGATGGTTGACAGAATCGATCAGCTGGAATGGGACATGAAGATGATCTGTGACAAGACACCGTATGCAGCCATTCAATATATACGGAAACGCATGGGATATGATGAGTTCCTGAAGGAATATGCAGTATACAGAAAGATTTCTTCGGAAGATCTTTTTGCACTGCTCGAAGAAATCTGGCAGAACTCCAAGGGGTATGGCACCATAAAAGAATGGTTTGAACATATTGAAAGTTATGGAAAAATGCTGAAAGAACAGAATAAGAAAAACGGAGAAAAAGAAGGGGTAAACCTGATGACAATGCATGCTGCAAAGGGACTTGAGTTTGATACCGTATTTGTGATTGAAGCAAATGAGGGAAGCTGCCCATACAAGAAAGCAACTGCCGACGAAGAAATAGAAGAAGAACGCCGGCTTTTTTATGTGGCGATGACAAGAGCGAAGAGAAAGCTGGTTATCAGTTATGTAAAAGAAAAAAACGGGAAAGATCTTCTCCCTTCCCGTTTTGTATCCGAATTACTCCTCAATGTCTGATTCGTCGAATTCCTGAGAATCCATCCATTCATCAAATGCATCCGCTGCAATTTCATATTCTTCATCGTCTTCAATGTTGCCGAGATCAGGTTCGCCGTCCTCGGTTTCATTATACTGATAAAGATAAACATCACCAGCTTCATTCGGCTCAAGATTTTCGTCCAGAGGCAGCAGGGCAATGTATTCCTTGCCTGCAGCTTCATATACTGTGAGGATTGCACATTCGATGACTTCGTCATTGTCAAGTGTAAGCTCTACTGTGGTGTAGCCTTCTGTTTCCTTTGTGTCGCTCATATCATAGTCTCCTTTACTAATTTTAAAACTTATCTTAACTTTAACAAAGAAAGCGATAAAAAGCAAGATGATAGTAGTCAAACAGACAAAAATGTTGTAGAATGTAGCTGTATGTAACGCAATAATAAGGAGGAATAACAACATGATGAAGAAGAGAATGTTAGGAGTGATCGCAGTATTACTCGTATGCATTTTCGCATTATCCGCATGCAAAAAGGAAGCAGGAAAACCAGTGGATAATGCAGTCAGTGAGGATACAACAGATGATTCGGAGGATACAGATCAGACAGATGATGCAGGAAAGTACAAATTTGGCTTTTCTGTAATTGATATGCAGAATCCGTATTTTATAACACTTGAAGAGGCCGTACAGCAGGTCGTGGATAAAGAAGAGTGCACAATGGTAGTAAAAGACCCGTCATCGGATGCGGATACGCAGGCGGAGCAGATACAGGAGATGATCGATGAGGGGATTAATGCAATCTTTCTTTGCCCGGTAGACTGGGAAAAGATTACTCCGTCATTACAGGCTTTGCAGGAGGCTGGTGTGAAGATCATCAATATAGATTCACAGGTGAAAGATACAGACTATATAGATGCCTATGTCGGTTCTAATAACAGCGAAGCGGGTAAGCTCTGTGGTAATGACCTGATTGAAAAGTATCCGGATGGCGGGACAGTGGCGATTCTGGAGGCAACAAAGCAGAATTCGGTTAATGACCGTATTACGGGATTTGAGCAGACAATTGCCAAAGCGGAAAAAGGATTTGAAGTCGTAGCAAGAGAAGATACCAACGGAACGTTCGACAGTGCACTGGAAGCTGCAAAAAAGATCCTGAATGAACAGCCGGATATTACTGCGATTATGTGTGGAAATGATCAGATGGCCGTGGCGGCTAAGACTGCATTGAATCTTGCTGGAAATGATCAGACGGTTGTATACAGCATAGACGGGTCTCCGGATATAAAAAAAGAATTAAAAAAGGCAGATGGTCAGATTGCAGGAACCGTTGCACAGTCGCCGGTCAACATCGGAAAGAAAGCGGTTGATATTGCATTGGATATTCTGGAGGGGAAAGATTTTGAAAAAGAGACATCCGTAGATGTATTTATGATCAATAAAGAGAATGTTGAAATGTATGGCGCAGATGGATGGCAATAGGCGTCAGCAGACAATGGAAAGGAAATAATATGAGAGAGGTTCAGGGATATCCGTTACCGCTGGGGGTTCAGATCAGTGAGAACAAAATAAATTTTTCGATTGCAGTTCCGATAGAGAAAAAATGTCAGCTGTTAATATATCGTGCAGGAAGAAAACGACTGTACAGACAATTTGAGATGGAGACGGCAGTGGGAGAAGTACGCTGTATTGCACTTACGGATATCGAACCGGCAGAGTATGAGTATAATTATTTGATTAATGGTGAGGTTGTTGTGGATCCTTATGTGCAGGCGCTGGCCGGAAGAGAGCATTGGGGTGTAAAAAAAGAGACCGCCAGACATGAAATCAGAGGCCGTTTTCTGTCACAGGAGTATGACTGGGAGGGAGACCACACTTTACAGATCCCTTATCATCAGGTAATTGCCTACAGTCTGCATGTAAGGGGATTTACAAGACATGCTTCGTCGAAAGTAAAGTCGAAAGGAACGTTTCAGGGGATTATAGAAAAGATAGATTATCTTACAGATCTTGGAATTAATCAGATCCATTGTATGCCGGTGTATGAATTTGAGGAATGCCAGACATATAGAAATTACTGGGGATATGGAGAAGGGTTCTATTTTGCTCCTAAGAGTGCATATTCTTCGGATGGTGATGGGGCCAGAGGACTTAAGGATATGGTCAAAGCATGCCATAAAGCCGGAATAGAGGTTGTGCTTGAAATGCCGTTCTGTACAGGTGCAGATAAGATGATGATGCTGGAATGCCTGCGGTATTATGTGATGGAATATCATATAGATGGTTTTATACTGAACCCATTGGTCATTCCGATAGAAAGTGTTCATGCAGATCCGGTTTTGAAAAAAACAAAGATAATGGAACACGAACTGGGATTCCAGACAGTGATGCGTCGTTTCCTTAAAGGCGATGAAGGCATGATTCCGGATGTGATTTACTGGCTTAAGCATCATTCAGAGAAACAGGGAATATTTAATTGTATTACAGATCAGAACGGTTTTACTTTAAATGATCTTGTATCCTATGACTCAAAACACAATGAGGAAAATGGAGAAAAGAATCAGGACGGACCGGATTATAATTATAGCTGGAACTGCGGGGCGGAAGGGCCAAGCAGGAAAAAAGCTGTTACAGAACTTCGAAAACATCAGATTAATAATGCGTTTTTCCTGTTACTTCTTTCACAAGGAACACCATGTATACTGGCAGGAGATGAATTCGGTAACACCCAAAAGGGCAATAATAATGTTTACTGCCAGGACAATTCTGTCGGATGGACGGACTGGCGGGGGCTGGAAAAGAAAAAGACGTTACATGATTTTGTTAAAAAACTGATTTTATTTAGAAAAGAGCATGATCTTCTGACACCCGAGAGGGAACTTCAGGGGATTGATCTGAGTTGCTGTGGCGTTCCTGATGTATCGTATCATGGCGAGGAAGCTTGGCAGGTGCCGAAAGAAGTATCAAGCAGACAGCTTGGAGTATATTACAGTGGAGCCCGGACGAAGAATGCGGATTGCTATGTGGCATATAATATGCACTGGCTGGAGCACGTATTTGCGCTGCCGGCGTTGCCTAAGGGATATGGGTGGTATGTAAGAGCAACGACAGATTGTGGAATTCTGGATTACCCGGAACTTTTAAAAGACCAGAGAAAAGCAGAGTTAAAAGAGAGGTCGATCGTGGTGTTTACGGCGGACCGGATTGTGGAGGTTGAGACGAAGAAAAATGAAAGCATTACAACACTTACAGACGATCAATCATCATAAATATCTTGTTATGAAAGAATGTTTTGAAGTAGGACTTTATAAGCAGGGCCTTCTTCATGATATGTCAAAATATTCTCCGACGGAGTTCCTTGTGGGATGTAAGTACTATCAGGGAAATCGAAGTCCGAATAATGCGGAAAGAGAAGCAACCGGATATTCCCAGGCATGGCTTCATCATAAAGGACGGAATAAGCATCATTATGAATACTGGATTGATTATAGTGTGACACCGGGAGAAGGCATGGTTGGTTTGAAAATGCCGCTTCGGTACGTGGTAGAGATGTTCATGGATCGTATTGCAGCTTCAAAGACTTATCAGGGAGAAGCATACAGAAACTGGCATCCATTGGAATATTACGAAAAGGGTGCGGCAAGACTTGGAAAAATGATTCATCCGGATACGGCAAAACTTTTGCATGAATTGTTAGAGATGCTGGCCGAAGAAGGAGAAGAAAAAACTTTTTCATACATTAAGCATGTACTGCTGAAACAGAAGAAATATTAACAGTTTATGCAATAGTTCAAAAAAATTAAAAAATTTCAAAAAAACTGTTGACAGAATAACAATTCTCATGTATTATATATCTTGTCTTCGCGAGAGAGCAAAGATGAATGCGGAAGTGTCGGAACTGGCAGACGAGCAAGACTAAGGATCTTGTAAGCATTGCGCTTGTGTGGGTTCAAGTCCCATCTTCCGCAGTTACCTTTCCTGATAGGAAGGTGAAAATTACATAATGAATGCGCGGAAGTGTCGGAACTGGCAGACGAGCAAGACTAAGGATCTTGTAAGCATTGCGCTTGTGTGGGTTCAAGTCCCATCTTCCGCATTCATCATTAGAAGAGAACTTTCATTTATATGGAAGTTCTTTTTTGTTTCTATATCCATAATACCCAATATATCATTATACACGAAAAAGTCAATAAAAAAAGAAAAAAATTAAAGGAAAGCAAAAAGTTTTGTCGAATAATAATAATGAGGAGATTCAAAATGTATTATTCTGATGAGATTATTGAAGAAGTAAGATCAAGAAATGATATCGTAGATGTGATATCTACTTATGTAAAACTGCAGAAAAAAGGAAGCTCATATTTTGGCCTGTGCCCGTTTCATAATGAAAAGTCTCCTTCTTTTTCTGTCAGCAGACAGAAGCAGATGTATTATTGCTTTGGATGCGGGGCAGGAGGAAATGTATTTACATTTCTGATGGAGTATGAGAATTATACATTTGTTGAAGCGTTGAAATATCTGGCAGACCGGGCAGGAGTGGAACTTCCGGAGGAAGAGTATTCCAGAGAAGCAAAAGAACGTGCGGATACCAGAGCGATACTTCTGGAGATCAACAAAGCTGCAGCACAGTATTATTATATACAGCTTAAGAGCAGCCGGGGTGCGGTCGGACTGGAATATTTTAAAAAGCGTAAGCTTAGTGATGAGACCATTAAGGCGTTCGGTCTGGGTTATTCGAATAAGTACAGCGATGACCTGTATCGGTATCTGAAGTCCAAAGGGTATAAAGATGATATGATTGCCAAGGCGGGATTGATCAGCATTGATGAAAAGAACGGGGTGTATGACAAGTTCTGGAATCGTGTGATGTTTCCGATCATGGATGTCAACAGCCGGGTGATCGGATTCGGCGGCCGTGTTATGGGCGATGCAAAGCCAAAATACCTGAACTCCCCGGAGACAATGATCTTTGATAAAAGCCGGAATCTGTATGGCCTGAACCGGGCAAGGCGTACCAAAAAGCCATATTTCCTTTTGTGTGAGGGCTATATGGACGTGATATCATTGCATCAGGCAGGATTTACCAATGCGGTTGCATCACTGGGTACAGCACTGACACCGGGACATGCTGCACTGATTCACAGGTATGTACAGGAAGTGTATCTGACTTATGACAGTGACGGGGCCGGTACAAGGGCGGCATTAAGAGCGATGCCAATCCTGAGAGATGCCGGAATCACAGCAAAGATCATAAGAATGGAACCGTATAAGGACCCGGATGAATTTATTAAGAATCTGGGTGCAGAAGCATTTGAAGAGCGAATCGCAAGTGCGAGAAATGTATTCATGTACAGTCTGGAAGTCCTGGAGAAAGACTATGATATGAATTCACCGGAAGGAAAGACGGAGTTCATGAAGGAGACGGCAAGAAGGCTTACACAGTTTGAAGAAGAAATTGAACGTAATAATTACATAGAAGCAGTGGCAAAGGCCTATCATGTCGGATTTGAAGAGCTTCGAAAATTGGTCGGTAAGATGGCGGTACAGACAGGACTTGCAAAGCCTGCAGAAAGACCGAGGGAGATACAAAATAACAGGAAGAATAAAAAAGAAGACGGAATTTTAGTATCCCAGAAGGTGCTGCTTACATGGCTGATTGAAAGTGAAGAGATTTTTCACCAGATTGAAAAGTATATTACACCGGAAGATTTTTCGGAAGGACTTTTCAGAAAAGTGGCAGAACTTTTATATGAACAGTATGAAAAACATGAAGCCAATCCGGCGCAGATTATGAATCATTTTACAGATGAAGAGGAACATCGGGAAGTGGCAGGACTGTTCCACACGAAGATCAAAGAACTGACAACGGTGAAGGAGCAGGAAAAGGCACTGCAGGAGACAATTCTGAGAGTCAAGGAACACAGCATTGAAGAAGCAACAAAGAATCTGGATCCTACAGATATTCAGGGATTGCAGCGCCTGATGAATGAAAAAAGAAAGATGCAGGATCTTCGGACACTGCATATTTCCATTAATTAAGGATAAAATATAAACAAGCAATGAGAGGATGGACATTACATGGACGAAAATATTGTAAAATTCCAGGAAAAATTAAGAGAACTTGTATCACTTGGAAAAAAGAAAAAGGGAATCCTGGAGATTCAGGAAATTAATGATTTCTTCTCTGATATGGAACTGGATTCAGATCAGATGGAGAAGGTATTTGATTACCTGGAAGCAAACAACGTTGATGTGCTCAGAATCAGTAATGACGATGATGATATTCCGGATGAAATCGTAATGTCAGACGAAGATGATATTGATGTAGAGAAGATTGATCTTTCGGTACCAGATGGAATCAGTATTGAAGATCCGGTACGTATGTATCTGAAGGAAATTGGAAAGGTGCCGCTTTTGTCGGCAGAAGAAGAAGTTGAACTGGCCAAAAGAATGGCAGATGGGGACGAGGAGGCAAAGAAGAGACTGGCAGAAGCAAACTTGCGTCTGGTAGTAAGTATTGCAAAACGATATGTTGGTCGTGGTATGCTGTTCCTTGACCTGATCCAGGAGGGAAATCTGGGACTGATTAAGGCAGTAGAAAAGTTTGATTATCATAAAGGATTTAAATTCAGTACTTATGCTACGTGGTGGATCAGACAGGCTATTACAAGAGCAATCGCAGATCAGGCAAGGACAATCCGTATTCCGGTTCATATGGTTGAGACAATTAATAAACTGATCCGCGTATCCAGACAGTTACTGCAGGAACTTGGGCGTGAACCTACGCCGGAAGAGATTGCAGCTGAACTTGATATGCCGGTAGAAAGAGTAAGAGAAATCCTTAAGATTTCTCAGGAACCTGTTTCTCTGGAAACACCGATCGGTGAAGAAGAGGACAGTCATCTTGGAGATTTTATTCAGGATGATAATGTACCGGTACCGGCAGAAGCGGCAGCCCAGACACTTCTGAAAGAACAGCTTGACGAGGTTCTGGATACTCTGACAGAAAGAGAACAGAAGGTATTGCGATTAAGATTCGGTATGAACGATGGACGTGCACGCACACTGGAAGAAGTTGGAAAAGAATTTGACGTTACCCGTGAACGTATCCGTCAGATTGAGGCGAAAGCGCTCAGAAAGCTCCGTCATCCGAGCCGCAGCAGAAAATTAAGAGATTATTTAGATTAAGAAAAGAGGCGCCTATGGAACTATCAAAGAGACTGCAGGCAGTTGCAGATCTGGTGACAGAGGGCGCTTCTGTTGCAGATATCGGTACAGATCATGGTTATATTCCTATTTATCTTATAGAACACAATATAGCCGGAAAGGTGATCGCACTCGATATTAACAGAGGCCCGTTGGAGAGAGCCAGAATGCATGTGGTCGGACATGGACTGAAAGGGAAAATAGAGACAAGACTTTCGGACGGACTTGAAAAAGTGCTTCCGGGAGAAGTGGATACAATGATCGCTGCAGGCATGGGTGGAGGACTGGTGATTAAAATTCTGACAGAAGGATATCCGGTAGTAGAAATTTTGGATACAATGATCCTGCAGCCGCAATCTGAGATTGGTAAGGTGAGAAGATTTTTAAATGAACATAATCTTCAGATTACCGAGGAAAATATGGTTGAGGAAGATGGAAAATTTTATCCAATGATGAAAGTCATACACGGAAAAAAAGAAGAATATACAATATGTGAATATACATATGGCAAACGTCTGCTTTTGGAACAGCATCCTGTCCTGAAAAAATATCTGGACAGAGAGATGCAGATTAAAGAGAGTGTATTTCAACAACTTTTTAAACATCAGAACAGTGCAAGTGCTGCCGAGAGAATGGAAGAACTGAAACAGGAAATCATACTGACACAAGAGGCTTTAAAGTATTACGAGTAGAAGAAAGGGAGTATGTAAGATGTTGTGTAAAGATGTAATGTATGAGATTGAGAAAGAATATCCGCTTAATTATGCGCTGTCGTGGGACAATGTAGGACTTCTGGTGGGAAGAGATGATAAGGAAGTAAAAAGGATTTATATTGCATTAGATGCCACAGATGAAGTAATAGATGAAGCTGTCAGGACAGGAGCAGATATGTTGATTACACATCATCCGATGATATTTTCACCGATTAAGAGAATCCATAATCTGGATTTTGTCGGAGAACGTATCTTAAAACTGATACAGAACGATATTTCTTATTATGCTATGCATACGAATTATGATGTACTGGGAATGGCAGACCTTTCCGGGGATAAGATGAATATGAAGAATGCAGAAATTCTGGAAGTAACTGCAGAAGGGGATATAGGGAAAGAAGATGAACCCGAAGGGATCGGAAGAGTATCTGATCTTGAGACACCGATGACTCTCAGAGAATGCTGTGAAGATGTGAAGTCTGCATTTCATCTGGGGGCAGTAAAGGTATTCGGTAATCTGGAAGGAAAAGTAAAAAGAATAGCAATCTGTCCGGGTTCCGGTAAAAGTGTGATTCAGGCGGCACTGGATAAGAATGCGGATGTTCTGATCACAGGAGATATCGGACATCATGAAGGAATTGATGCGGTAGCCCAGGGACTGGCAATCATCGATGGCGGACATTATGGGATTGAACATATCTTTATTGAAGATATGAGACAGTATCTTGAAAAACATCTCAGTGAGGTTGAGATTGTTGCGGCACCGATCAGTCATCCGTTCCTGATTGTCTGATTCCATACATAACCCGGAGAGAAGAAATGAGGTGCAGGTATGAATGAAGTTTTTTATACAGTTCAGGTAGGGGACTGTGACAGAAAGTTTCGGGAAGGAACAACATATCTGGATATTGCAAAAGAATATCAGCATGAATATGAGCACGATATAGTATTAGTATTTGTTGATGGAAGGTTACAGGAATTATTTAAAACATTAAAAAAAGACTGTAAACTTGAGTTTGTGACGACTGCAGATTCGCTTGGATATAAAGCGTATCGCAGAAGTATGAGCCTGATGCTCGTAAAAGCGGTATATGATGTGGCAGAACATAAGAATATCGATAAAGTCCGTATTCATTATTCTGTAAGTAAAGGATATTATTGTACGATAGAAGGCAATATAGAACTCACACAAGAGTTTCTGGATAAGGTAGAGAGACGGATGAGGACAATGGTAGAAAAGAATCTGCCGATTCAGAAAAAAAGTGTGCATACAGACGATGCGATTGCAATGTTTGGAGAGCATGGGATGTATGACAAAGAACGATTGTTTCATTATCGAAGGGTATCACGTGTGAATATTTACAGTATGAATGAATTTGAAGATTATTATTATGGATATATGGTTCCAAGTGCCGGATATTTAAAATATTTCAAATTATATTTGTATGATGAAGGGTTTGTAATTCAGATGCCAACCCAGGGTGAGCCGGAAAAAGTACCTCCGTTTGAACCACAGAACCAGCTGTTTCATGTGTTACAGGAATCAACGAAATGGGGAGATGCTCAGGGAATAGAAACGGTAGGTGATTTGAACGATAAAATTACCAGAAGTGATGTGAATGAACTGGTACTGGTACAGGAAGCACTTCAGGAAGAAAAAATAGCGCAGATTGCGGAACAGGTCAGAGTACGTTCGGATGTTCGGTTTGTACTGATCGCGGGGCCGTCTTCCTCCAGTAAGACAACGTTTTCTCATCGTTTGTCTGTACAGCTCAGGGCGAATGGACTGTGCCCGTATCCAATTGCAGTGGACAATTATTTTAAAGAACGTGAAGAGACTCCGAAAGATGAGAATGGCAATTATGACTTTGAGGGGCTGGGAGCGGTAGATGTAGAACTGTTTAATCGTCAGCTTCAGGAACTTCTCGATGGAAAAGAAGTGGTAATACCAGAATTTAATTTTGTCACGGGACACAAAGAATATAAGGGCAGACCGAAAAAGTTAAAGGAAAATGAAGTGCTTGTAATAGAAGGAATTCATTGCCTGAATCCGGAATTAACCAGAAATCTTCCGGATGAGAACAAGTTTAAAATATATATCAGTGCACTCACGCAGCTGAATATTGATGAACATAATCGGATTCCGACAACAGATGGGCGTCTGATCCGCAGAATTGTCCGAGATGCGAGAACGAGAGGAACTTCTGCAAAAGAAACTATCCGTATGTGGCCGTCTGTACGAAAAGGTGAGGAGTGTAATATATTCCCATATCAGGAGGAAGCGGATGTGATGTTCAATTCTGCATTGATTTATGAACTGGCAGTATTGAAACCATATGTAGAAGCACAGCTTTTTGGAATTGAAAGAGAGTGTCCGGAATATCTGGAAGCGAAACGTTTGTTAAAGTTCCTGGATTATTTTGTAGGGATCGGAAGCGAGAATGTGCCGGCAAATTCACTTTTAAGGGAGTTTATCGGTGGCGGATGTTTCCATGTATAATGTATAAAGTATAAATGCAAAAGAACCTGTCATCGTCAGCTTCTTTTGCATTTTTGGGTATAACAAAGTATGCAAGAGAAGTTGCCGGTGGCAAGTTCTATGTATCAACATGCGTTCGGAAGAAGCAGTCACCTATTAAAGATAAATATTTTTGAGATGTTCAATACGCGAAGTCATATTCTGCATCAGGAGATCTGTAAGTGTAATTGCAGCCATGGATTCCACTACAACAACCGCACGTGGAACGATAACCGGATCATGTCGTCCAGAAATAGCAATTTCGATGTTTTCTCCGGCAGTGTTTACTGTTTTTTGTGGTTGGGAAATAGATGGTGTCGGTTTGATGGCTGCGCGTAATATAATGGAACTTCCATCGCTGATACCGCCGAGAATCCCCCCACTATGGTTGGTCTGCTTCAAAACTTGTCCGTTTTCGGAGATGAAAGAATCATTGTTGATACTTCCTTTGGAAGATGTAACAGAGAATCCATCACCGATTTCTACACCTTTGACAGCCCCGATTGACATAACGGCTTTGGCGAGGGAAGCATCCAGTTTGTCAAAAACGGGATCCCCGACACCTGCGGGCATACCTTCAATAATACATTCAATCAGACCGCCGGACGAATCCTGATCAGAAATACATTGTTCCAAATAGGCAGCTGCCTGCTGTGCGTATTCCGAATTTGGCATATAAAGGCGGTTTTCATTAATTACAGAATAATCATAGGCATCGGAAGGAATGGATACAGGACCGATTGCTTTGGTATAGGTAGTAAGTTTTATTCCAAGACATTCAAGAATGCGGGAAGCGACAGCTCCGCCGGCAACGCGTCCAATAGTTTCTCTTCCGGAAGTAGGTCCGCCGCCGCGATAGTCGCGTAAACCGTATTTTTTATCAAATGTATAATCGGCATGCCCCGGACGATAGCAGTCTTTGATATTGCTGTAATCATGAGAACGCTGATCGTTATTACGGACTACGAGAGAAATAGGTGTTCCGGTCGTATACCCTTCAAAAACGCCGGAAAGAATCTCGACTGTATCCGATTCTCTGCGGGCAGTAGTGAATTTGCTTTGACCAGGTTTTCTGC